>Ga0315275_10000004_pt1 | contig 243469 bp, 232 predicted proteins | sample YL17G03_0_MG_FD_205557 | JGI IMG/M metagenome (GOLD analysis project Ga0315275, IMG submission 205557) | Sediment microbial communities from Yellowstone Lake, YNP, Wyoming, USA - YL17G03_0 | ecosystem: Environmental > Aquatic > Freshwater > Lake > Sediment | place: USA: Wyoming | collected... | reverse complement strand
TGCGCGGTTCCGTTTCCAGAGTCCCGCGCGCGGATTTCATACTCTGTTGTTGGCGTGCGACAAGAGGTAATCTGTCAAGCTTCTGATAAGAGCTGCTCTTTTCAGTTCTTCGTCAAGTCTTCCTAAAGCATCCATTTTTCTCTTACTAAGATTCTCGTAGCGCGCATGCCTGTTCCTAAATTCGTTTGCGCAGTATCTCATACTTCTTTCTTCATGACATAACCCCTGAAGAAACACGCAACTCAATCCTACTTCACCCAAAAAAAGGAATTTAGGAACACGCTAGCGCGCGCTCTACGGCTTGTCTGCTGTTGAAACAATGTTTCACAAGGCATAAAAGCATCTTGTACCTAATAGTTGAACCGCGCACAGTCTTTTTTGTATAGACGATGAAGTGGCGTTGATCAAGAAAGGAAGAAGGATAATGAAAAACAAATCAATCGCAGTGATAATGCTCTCACTGATGTTCTTTGCCACTTTTCCTGCAATAAAAAATGTAAGAGCTGACGATACTTCCACCGCCAAGGTCTGTGTCTCGCCCAAAGTTTACACGCCCGCAGCTCCCGGGGAAACCTTCACGGTCAACGTGAACATCGCCAACGTCTCCAACCTCCAAGGTTTCGAATTCAAATTGACATACAATACCGCAAACCTGGAAGCTCTAGAAGCAGTAGAGGGTGCCTTCATGAAAAGCTTCGGGACAACGGTCCCCTTAAAGCTTGAAATAAACCAAACACTTGGATACGTCTGGGTTGTTATAGCAGTCCTGGGCACAACGCCAGCCCAAGGCGACGGAACACTTGCAACGGTTACCTTCAAATGCATTAGCGTGGGAGAATGTGTCTTTGACCTTTACGACGTCATGCTAGCTGATCCCCAGGGTAACCTGATCGGGGTCGATGCAGATTGCCCCCAAAGCTACGATATGATTGGTTCCCCCGTCTGGTCATACACATTCCAATACCAATACTGGTATAGTCCACCATCGCAAGATCCTTGTCCGTTGCCTGGAGGTATTTGGGACGGTTTCTGCTTCGACAAGATGATCGGGGTTACCAACGCCTATGTTGACGGTGAGGCTGCAGCAGCCGGATGGGAGGTAGGTTTCCTAAATTCGACAACCGTTGTATTCTCAGGCGAGAATGTAATCTGGACTAGTGCAGTATGGTCTGGCTTTCACATCGTTGCCCCTGGAACCAATGACGGGCCAGTGGACTGGTTCTGCGATCACGGCGCTGGAGCACAGCAAGACAACGATCTTCTCCACGGCCCCAACCCTCCGGAAATACCCCCCACGGTAAGCCCACATGACGTGGCCGTCACTGATGTGAACGCTGTCGAGACTCAAGCATATAAGGGAAGCTCTGTGCCTATCGATGCGGCTGTTGAAAATCATGGGAGCGGTGGCTTCACCGAAAGCTTCAATGTCACGGCTTACTACGGCACTGCTACTATCACACCCGCACAGTGGGAAGCCTTTTGGGCGTTTGGAGACATAAACAGAGACGGCTCCATAGACCGTATGGATCTGATACTGTTGGGACAGGTTTACGGCCAGAATGTTCCTCTTGGGCATTGGGCTGACCTTGCAGCACCATATGGCGTAATAGGTTTGTCCGACTTGGTTACTCTTGCACTCCACTACGGCCTTACAGCATGGGCTTACTACGTCTCAGGAGCTATCATCGGCGCACAATGGGTCAGCAATTTGCCACCAGGGACCTCCACAACAATTGCCTTCGCATGGAACACCACGGGCGTTGACTTGGGCAGCCACACTGTAAGCGTCCACGCAGTCCCAATCTACAATGTTGAGGATCATAGAGCCGACAACAACCTTGGAGATGGCTCGGTTACGATAGCACTACTACCCGCTACAGTTGATATCGACCCCGACTCTCTGAATTTGCGGTCTAGTGGCACCTGGATTACCTGCTACACCATTGAACTTCTAGTAGGCTATTATGTAGGCGACATTGACGTTCCTTCATTAATGTTGAATGGCACGATTCGAGTGGACCCGCTTGCACCCACTACAATCGGAGACTACGACAACGATGGTATTTCAGATCTGATGGTTAAATTCAGGAGAGATGCTGTGATATCCTATGTCATTGCAAACATTGACATGACACAACTTGCTCAGAAAGGCTCCATGACCACAACATTGACCATAACTGGTAAACTCAATGATGGAACACTGTTTCAGGGAAGCGACACAATCACAATAATACTACCTAGGACATCAGGAAGAAACGGACTAATCCCGATATAAAAAACACAACCCCTCTTTTTTCTCTTTTTGCGCGCATGCCTGTTCCTGAAATGGTTAAAAATGGTCTTAATTCGCTTTTTGTGATTTGGGGCATGTTTGGGGCTTCGTTCCTGCCTTCGGCCTTTTTAAGGTGTCCGTCTCTGTCGAGCTGTGAAGTGTCAGGTGGAAGGTCAGATGTCCGGCTCTGTGATGGTTACGTGGGCTTGATGCCGAGTCCATGGCTTTCCCCCTCCACCCGGCCAAAAGTTGCCTACCAAACAAGCCCGCATCAGGCGCAAATAGGCAAAACAAGAATAAAAACCATTTTAGACCAATTTAGGAACAAGCATGCGCGCGACTTCAAGTGTGTCTTCGCAGACTTTCAAAGGCTTTCAACACCAAGCCGGGCGACGCAAAGTGGAACCCCAACGCCGACATAAACTGTAATGGCAACGTAGCTTTATCGGATCTTTCCATCATGGCAAAACACTTCAACCAACACTATCCATCACCTACTTTTTTTTCAATGCTACGCTTTCAGATCTGACTATTCTTGCAAACGCCTACAAGTCTATGCTAAGCAGCGTCAACTGGAACTCCAATGCAGACTTGGACAGCAGCAACGTTGTGGGTCTTTCAGACCTGTCAATAATGGCGAAGCACTGCGGATAATACAATCCCTAACACGCGCTATCGTTACGCGTCTTCAACATTGCTTCCAACAGCGCACAGTTGGTCTTCACGATTACGAGAAAACTTGATTACGAACTTAGCAAACACGGTGTTTGCCCGAACAGGGGATGGAATAAAAGTGGAAAATGGCTTTCTTGTTATCATTCTCGTGAGGGTATTATTAGCTTCAGCATTCTTGGTTAGCTCAAGTGGGCAGAGGCAGGTGTAGCTGTATTTTTTTCCTGTAATCTCCAAGGGCGGATGACAAGCTGGTGATGTTCCGTTTCTTGATATATGTCGAAAATGGAAATAAGTGCTTTATTGAGATTTACGATATGATACTGTAAGAGCACAGGATGTCGTGGCTATGAAAAAAACGAAAAAGGTTAAACTGCTAGAGGTTCAGGCCGGCGCAAGCGTGAAGCTTCGATGGAAAGTCAATAGGCAAATTCAACAGGAACTGCTACAAAAGAAGCTGATGCAATGTCTATCGATGCCAAGTGAAGGCAATGCATGCATCAAACTGTATCCCATGGCTATGCAACCGATGATCAGGGACTTCATGCGAAAAGCAAATGAACAAACGACGCTTTCCAGCACATAGCCCGCATACTCAATTCCGCTGCCCCTACACTGACTCCTATGCTAGCGCGCATTGTAATAGAAAAGAAGGAATAAGATAGATGGTACAGTTTCATTTTTTCTCTACTCTCTCTCCGCTTGCAAAGAATGTCTTTTCTCCGCGCGTTTCTTAAGCTCGGTATTCTAGCTTTCTGTTTATGGAAACGAAGACTTGCCCTAAATGCGGCGGCGAGATGTCGGGAGACAGACAGCGCGCGCGTAAGATAGAAAAGTCAACAGTAACAGAAACGCCGGCTGCCATAGAAGAGTCGACGGTTGAAGCTGAAGCGTCTGTTGCCTCAAGAATCGAAAACATCCAAAAACAGGTTTCGGGTCTTTACATGGACGCTGACCATGCTCAGGAATTGCTGAACAAGGTGCATCAAATCCGAGAAAAACTCAAAGGCGACAGAAAGGCACCGAAACGGAAAACGCCGGCCAAAAAGTAGCTCGGAGAACATAAGAAACCAGAAAGAGCGCAAGTCGTTTTACCACTGACGTACAAAGCAACATTACCACTGACGTAAAAACATAGACCGGTAGGGGGTCATCGTTGAAGCTTTCCAGCAAGACAACGATGCTAGGTTTTAAGCCTCAAAAAGCTGAGTGCTTGAGAACGAAAGCTCAAACCTACTTTTTGTTCTTCTTGGAAGCGCAGGGTGTTTTCTTTGAGAACCTTCAGCTGTATTCTCTGAACGTGTAGTTGCATTTTGTGCAGCGGAGGAACTGGGTTGAGGATTCGTCGGCGCCTCTTGTCTGTACCTGCCAAACGTAAGCCAGGTTGTTCCCGCATTTCGGACATTCCATCCTAACGGTGGGCAGGGTTCTCAGTTTTTGTTCTTCTTTGCCGATCACTGCCACGAGCTGTGTTGGCTTGTGCTGGAAAACCTTGGCAGCTTTTGGTTCAATCTTCTTGCCTGCCGCAGGTTTCTTGTAGCCACATTTTGTGCAGGTTAGCATGAGTGATTTTTCTGCGCCGCTTTTTCCCTTTCTAGGCTCGAGTCTGGAACCACATTTTGGGCAAAATTCCATGAACTGTTTCTCCGTCGTTCGTTTCTTTAGCCTTAGCAAAGTCTCTTTTAAACTTTTTCTTGCTTCGATAAATATTCCGGCTAATGTTGACTCACGCCGGAAGCAATTAGATGCGCGACGCGTAGAGCTTCGGGTATGCTGCTCCGTGTAGACGTGAGCTGAACTATCTTCCGCGCGTCGCTCTCGCGGATCCCGCAGGTTTCCATATGAACCTGCTCGTCTCTTGTTCCAGTCTGGACTTCAAGCAATGGTCCGGCGTGCTGAACTGCTTTCCAGCGTTCCCCAGTTCTAGGCAGTTTCTCTAATGCTGCGTGAATCTCCTTGAAATTGGGTTCGCTGCGTGTCACGACTATTATGGGCAGGTCTGTGAGGGCGTTGAGTTTCTTGATGTCGACCACGTTGAAACCGCCGAACGTGACGCCGGCGAGCATGACGACTCTCAATTGGCGGTAGTGTGAAGAATCAAGTATCATAGAGGCTATCTTGTCAGTGGCGTCGAAACCGTCAACTCTAACCTTCGTGCTCAGCACTCCGTCGAGCCAGTAGCCGCCGCGGAAGACCACGCCCACTATGGGAGCGTAGCCGCGGTGGAGCGTGAAAGGCCCGTCGTCAATTCCTAGGACGCGGATTTCAGGTTTTATGACGCGGAACTTTTTTGCAGACAGTGGACTCACTTCGGCGAACGGTTAGGTATAATGGCGGACAGCTGTTATAAGCCTGTTCGAGGGTAACGGCGAATGGAGGTTTCGGACAGTGCACCGAAGAATGGTCCAGTTTCGAATCGTTCGCAAGAGCCTCGCACAGGTCATGACGGACCATGGATTGGCTTCGCTGGGAGATGCATTCGTGAACTCTGCATGTTCCCTCGCTTTATCAAACAGAGAGGCCGAACCTTTGGGTGTGAAGGTTAAGGGCAGCGTGCTTGCAGAGGCTTTGACGAAGGCTGGGCTGAGGAAGTGTTTGGGCTCTAGAATGTCGAGACACGAGCTTGCGGACGCGGCTGAAGCGTTGCTCTTGTATGGTCGGCTGAACGGTTGCGTTGCGTTAGATGAATGTCTCCGGGCTCTGGGGGAGGCAACGAATCCCGTTGACGGTTTCGCGGTGCTTTTGGCGACGGTGAGAAACAGGGTTACTTTACCTTAATAGCCTTGGCCAGTTCTTTGCTGAACTCCTTGTTTATTTGGCGCGCGTTGTCGAGCGCGGTTCGCAGAACCTGCTCGGGTTTAACGGTGCCTTTTGTCCGAATGTAGATGATCGCGTTTGGCGTGAGTGGGTGGGGGATGTCGTAACCGGCTAGATCGACGCTTTTTTCTTCAAGGATTTTTTTCTGCAGAAGGTTGCACACGGTGTGGCCGGCGTCTTCAACTTCGATTTTCAGTTCGTTCGACGTTTTTTTCAACACGTTAACTTTCATCTTGGCCCTCCTTCCTGCCTGCTAGCAGTCCTTTTCCGTAGTCGCTGGCTGTCTTGCGTTTTTCGATGCGCCCGCACTTTGGACAGTGCATGCCCTGCCGCTTTGGTTCCAGCAGGGTGCCGCAGTTGCTGCAGAAGGCGTACACGACGCCGAGGTTCTTGTCTTTGGTGGAGAGGTGGTAGGTGCGGTTTTTATCGCTGACGACTTTGGCTCTTATGATGTCACCTGCTTTGCACACGTCGTACATCGAGTCGACGTATCTGAGGGCAACGTCGGACACGTGGAGGATGCCCGTGAAGACGCCGTTGATTTCTTCTTCGCCGATTTCGAATATGCGTGCTCCAGCGGTGTCCGACTGGGCGTTGGAGACCTGTGCGAGGACCGTGTTGCCGACAGCGGGAACTTTTGAGGGACCAATGAGCTGGTGCACTTGGACGTGTCTGTGGACGAGGTCGATGAGGACGCGGCCTATGACTTTGCTGTATATGACACCGTCTTTGACGTATGTTCCTTGGTCAGGGATGAACTCTTCAATCACGCCTAGGCGGTCGCCAGGCACGGCTAGTTGGCCGGTTTTCTGTTCGCCGGGTTTTGAACTCATCATGTTTCCTTCTGTTTATGTTATGGTTAATGGTGTGTGCCCACGAGGGTGGTTTGGAGTGGGCGTTGAGAGTTAATGTTTGGCAACTTTACTTTATGGTGCCTGTCAATAAACCTTTTGATTGGTCGAGGCATCCTGGATGTTTGGCGTGCCTTCTAGGTGTGCGGAGTTGGCTGACCTGTCCGTTTGAGCCTTTGCCTCTGAGTGATCAATTTGTTTTCTGAGGCTCAAAGCCTAAGAGCATCGTTGCTTACGGGCTGTCCTTCAAAGATGACCCCCCTACCTCTATTTCACGGGTGTGGGGGAAGAGAACCCCGGGGCTTGCCCCGGGCGGTGAATTCCCCCACTTAAGCCTTTATACCGAGCGTGTGTTACGAAAACGTGGAGATAACCTTGGAGGCTGGGGCGCACACAGTCCACAACCTTTACTACCACGTCATGTGGGTTCCAAAGTACCGGCGGAGCATACTGCAGGGCAAGGTGGGTGAAAGGGCCAAACAGGTTATCCATCAGGTCGCTGATGAATATGGCTATACGCTGGCGCGCGCGTGTGGGAGGTCTGCTTGTATTCCACGCGTGATTGCTCCGTTTCAAGTCATGAATCGTTCAATGACCTTGTAAAGCACGCTTGTTCCGAACACGAGGTTTTCGATTGATATGCGCTCATCTATTCCGTGGATGGTTTCCTGCATCTCCGAGTATGATGTTTCTGGGCGGACAGGGTGAAAACCGTAGCATACGCTGCCTTTCCTTCTGAAAAAACGGGAGTCAGTTCCGCCTGTAAGCATGACAGGAACCAGACCGGATTTGGGTTCAAATTCTTTCATAACTTCTGCTATCCGCTTGCGAAGCGGAGTGTTCAGCGGCGACTCGGAGGGATCGTTTGCTTGAATTATCTCGAAACTCAGCTTATCAAAGCCTGCGTCCTTCAAGAGTTTTTTGACTTCGTTTAAGGCTTTCGTCGGCGTCTGGCTTGGCAGGACTCGGCAGTCAAAGACTGCTTCGCACTCTGATGGAACTATGTTTTCTTTTACTCCGCCGTGGATGATGGTGGGTGTTACCGTCATCCTAAGTCTGGCCCTGAGCTCTTCCGCTAAGTACTTGTCTTTCTTGGCGAGCTTGTCCAGAATCTGGTCGCTCTTGGCTGGGTTTCTGAGCAGTGCCGACAGCTCTCGAAACTGGCTGGACTTTGACAGTTCACTCAGGTATTGCTTTACGGTTGGAACAAGCAGGACTTCTGGCCGGTGGCTGGCGAGCTTCTCGACTACCTTGTTCATTCGTAAAATGGCGTTATCCGCAGCGCCGGGCACTGAGCCGTGGCCAGGAGTTCCGCCTGCTTTAACCTTAAACCACAGAATGCCCTTTTCAGCAGTGTTTACCGTGAAGACGTCTTTTCCGTCGATATTCAGCGCCATTCCCCCTCCTTCATTTAGGACGTAATCCGCGCAGACCTTATCAGGATGATTTCGAACCAGCCACCCCGCCCCCGACTCGCCACCTTGCTCCTCATCAGCCGTTGCAGCCAAAATCACGTCGCCCTTAAGTTTCGCACCGTTTCTCTTCAAAAGCTTCAGAGCCATCACCTCAACAGCGGTCATACCCTTCATATCCAACGCGCCTCGACCCCACACAAAACCATCTTTGACAAGCCCGCTGAAAGGATCAACACTCCATTCAGCCGCGTTTGCAGCCACAACATCCAAGTGCGAAAGCAGAAGCAGACTTGGCTTATCGCCAGCACCTCTCAGCCGAGTCACAACACTTCCTCTTCCAGCCGCAGACTCGAACAATTCACACTTGAAACCTTCCCGCTTCAGAGTTTCAGCAACAAACTTGGCCGCAGCAGTCTCGTTCCCAGGAGGGTTGGTCGTGTTTATGCTGATCAACCCGCTCAGAAAACCTGCGACTTCCTCTTCGACTTCGTGAAAAAGCCTTGCAGGCACGCCTTGTTCCCCCGCTTCTCAGTCTTGTGATACTACTCACTTAAGACTTTTCACTCTGGCCATCTAGTCAGGCAGATGAACAAAGAAAAATCAAAAACGCCGTAATGGGCTTAGGCTCAGCGCATCCTATGGGCCATACGAACCACTGTGCAGCGCCGGCATAACCTCTGTGTTATCTCGTTTCAAAAAGTAAGTCCCATCTGAAGAGCCACTTCCAGCCTTGTAGGGATAAAACTGAAGCTGCGAAGAGCCATCCGCGATGACCCGAAAGGTTATCGTGAATAATATTCCGTTTCCACTAGAGTCCGGAAGTTCAGTTCCAAACTTCGTATCGACGAAGTAGGCCGACGCTCTGGGCGGTGTGGAGTTAGTAACTGGAAAGGACTGCGCGTACAAGACGCTGGTGGTTCCAGTCGAGTTTAGAAATGTCCCCTCAGAGACGCTGGTCACGTTTAACACTTGCGGATCATAACGAATGTCTGCCTGCACAGCGTAGATATCAACACAATTTTCAACAGTCACGTTCACAGTGAAAGTCTGGTTGATGGCCAATTTCCCAACACTCGCAGGCTCTATCACTATGGCAGCTGTCGGTGTACCCGTCAATACTAGAACTGCGATAGCGGCTGCAACAATTATCACCGCTAATCCGATGGCTAGGACATATCTTCTTTGCATTCAGTATCCAGCATAGGTTGTTTCACTGAGGTTTTTATTGCTTTTGGAACAGAATCCCACAAGGCAAACGCTGCAAGATGCACATGCCTTGACCGCTGACATCACCAGCGCGTCGCGTGCGAATGCTCACTTCTTAAATATCGTGCAATCAACATATGATCGACGAGTTTGATGAGCGACTTAGCGCGCGCGGATGAACGATTGATCTGCGTCTGGTGTAGCCATGTTCTGAATGAGAACTTTTGAAACCAGTTAAATCATAGACTGAGCTAGCGTCGACTTGTGCAATTGTGCTCTTGGGCGCGCGCTAATGTGTTTTTCTGTGTCTTTTGCTAAGACTCTTTGAGCAGATGATGGGAACTGTTGTCGCCAATTCTTCCTGAGGGACGTGTTTGAATGGCTGTTTGAATCGTTTGATTCGTAGAATCGGCACAGCCTACAGTGTTGATGTTATAGAACCAGGTTCCGTTAGTTTTTAATATAGTATCCATCAATATGTTGTTCTACCCTGCTTATTCAGGGTTAAGTGAGAAAGGAGGAAGGTGAAAAGAGGCTAGTTGCGAGGCCATCTGCTGCTTGAATTTTTCATATCCGCTTCTGGTAGGAAGGGATTGGACAGTGGTTGCGTTGCAGCGCATGGGCTTGCAGCCAGCTCCAGTACACCTTTGTTCCGTAGCAGATGGTCAACAGTCAACCTGCGATAAGTCTGAGTTGAGTGGGCATGAGTGGCTAACCATCGGGACAGAATCGAAATCATGGCGGACGTGTTAAAAGCCGCGGGAAAAGGTGTGAGGAAGACGAGGATAATGCGCACGGCAAACTTGAGTTACGGGCTTCTGAAGAAGTACTTGGATGAAGCTGTGGCCTTAGGCTACCTGACGCTTAGCCTGGAAGAGTACGGAGCCACTGAAGACGGCGATGCCTTCCTAAAAAAGTATGTTGAGTATTCGAGCGAATACTCAGGTGTGGGAAGAGAACTGGAGAGCATGAAACTGGAAAGAGAAGAGTTGGCGAGAATGTGCACGATTTGTAACGCGCTTTCGTTTGGTCATTAGGTGATATGCTATGTTGGCTCCAACTGTTTCGGTCGTTATTCCTGCGTTCAACGAAGAAAGCACTATAGGCGATGTCATACGGAAGGTGCAAACGGCATCAGGATTAGCTTCTGTGCCTTATGATATAGTCGTTGTTGATGATGGCTCATTTGACAATACAGGAGTTGTTGCCAAAAGCCATAATGCGAGAGTTATAAGTAATTGGAGGAACCAGGGTAAGGGGGTTGCCCTTAGGAGGGGTTTCGAGTCTGCCCTAGGCGACATAATAGTCACTATTGACGCTGATGGCTCTCATGATCCGAGAGATATAGGCAAGCTGGTTCGTCCAATATTGGATGGTGCTGACGTGGTCTTGGGCTGCAGGTGCTTGGATGGACGAGGTCGAGAAACGACGACGAGGTTCAATGTTTTCGGGAATTCAATCATCAATTTTGCGATTTGGCTACTTACAGGAAAGAGAGTTAAGGACAGCCAAACTGGTTTTCGAGCGTTCAGAAAGAAAATCCTTCAAGAAGTCGCAGTTTCAGCAGAAGGTTTCCAAGTGGAGACAGAGTTAACCGTGAAGATGCTTATGAACGGCAATGATGTCCGCGAAGTGCCTATTGCAATCACACGACGCATCGTTGGCAACTCTCGAGTGAACCCGTTGCGTGATGGGCTCAAGATACTTATGGCTATGTTGAAAGCTGTAACAGTGACTTACAGCTAAGCCTAGTTTGGAGTGTTTCTGGCAAATTGACTGCTTGCTACTTGTCACGTCCTTGGGGTTGTTAGATTTGAAGCGCGTTTCAGTAGTGATTTTTCACTTATGCGCTTAGACAATATGACTGTGTGGCGCGCTAGCGTGTTCCTAAATTCCTTTTTTGGGTGAAGTAGGATTGAGTTGCGTATGTTTCTTCATGGGGTTATGTCATGAAGAAAGAAGTATGAGATACTGCGCAAACGAATTTAGTAACAGGCATGCGCGCTAGATCAGAGATGGGCTGAGAGGAACAGCTTTGAGGATTCGCGTGCGCTAATTTGTGATATAACACATGCAAGTCAACGCTTGTTCTGGTGACTGTTCTGAGAGCTGTTTCCGTGGTGGTTGCCACTTATTCCATACATGCAGCAGAACGTGTTTTGAGATGTGTCAGATCGTTGAAGAATCAGACCCTCAAACCAACTGAGCTGATTTTGGTTTTGGACCCTGACGAAGTCTTGACGGAATTCTTTAATGCAAGTACTCCTGAAGGAACCAGAATCATTGTTAGTGACGACTTTGGGCTTTCCAATGCACGAAACACTGGAATCAGATCAGCCAGTGGAGAAATTGTGGCCTTCATTGATGATGACGCAACAGCCGACAAGACCTGGTTGGAAACTCTCGCAAACAGCTATGATGATCCTTCTGTAGTCTGCGTAGGAGGTTTTGCAGAACCTGTTTGGGAAGGAGGACAGCCGGCGTGGTTTCCCGCGGAGTTGGGCTGGCTAGTTGGTTGCTCTTACGAAGGGCTTCCAAAATACACGACGCAGGTTAGGAATCCTATAGGCTGCAACATGTCCTTCAGAAAAAGCGTTTTTGACAGTGTGGGTCCCTTTAGAACGAGCATAGGCAGATTTGGGAGAAACTTGATCTCCGGCGAAGAGACCGAGCTTTGCATCAGGATTATTGCAGCATTGCCGAGCGCAAAGATATTGTACAATCCTAGAGCAGTTGTCTATCACGAGGTGCCAAAAAGCAGAATCAGCCTTGGATATGTTATTAGAAGATCCTTCTACGAGGGGTTCTCAATCGCTACAATAGTGAATTCAACAAAGCATTCTCCAACGAGGATTATGTCTGTTGAAAACGGTTACCTACGATATTTGCTGAGAAGGGCAGTTCCTTCGAGGTTAAAAGAGTTTTATGATCTTCGAAAAGTCTGCCAGTTTCTGGCTTTGTCTATTTCAGTCTATTTTGTCGCATTCGGATTTGGAGTGGGAAAATTGTTTAGAAAATCGTAGAAATGAAGTAGCCAATGTCGTAGTGCAGTCTAGCAGTAGTTCAGACGACAGATTTGGCGAAGAAGATTTTAAGTGAGTGCGCGCGCGCTAATCTCTCGCATGATGATGTGACATGAAGAACCTAATCCGGAGGCGCTCTTCAGAACGTAGTACCGTAAGTATTGTGCGTTCCACTTATTCGAATGTCCGCCAGAATATAGCCGACGCAATCTCCCTTGCAGGTTCTATCAACCTTTCAGGAACAAACAGAATAGTGGTGAAGATAAACCTGTGTGACGCGCGAACTCCTGACACCGGGGCAATAACCCATCCTGCTTTCTTAGATGCGGTTCTCGAGTATCTGACGCGGGCCTTCAAAGACTCTGAAATTGTTGTTGTCGAAAGTGATGGAAGAGTAGTTCTAGCAGATCTTTACGTCAAGTGGTTTGGGCTCCTCAGAGTGATCGAAAAATGGGGCGCCAAATGGTGCAATCTTTCTAATGAACCGTGCGAAATGAAGAAGATTAGGACCCCAATTTCTGTCGAACTACCCGTGCCTTTACTTTTTGAGGATTCCTTCTTCATTACATTGCCCAAACTGAAGACAAACATTCTCACAAAGATTACTTGTTGTATCAAGAATCAAAGGGGATGCAATCCCATGCTCAACAAACAGCAGTTTCATAAATGCCTAGACAAAGCCATTGTTGCTGAAAATCTAGCGGCAGGAGTTCCTGATTTCTGCATCGTAGATGGAATAATAGGCATGGGAACTGTGTGGGGGCCATCGTTCGGCATGCCAATTCATTCAGATGTAATCGTTGCTGGAAAAGATGAAGTTGCAGTAGACTGTGTATGCTCAAAGATCATGGGCTTCGATCCGAAACGAATTGGTCATATTCGGCTTGCAAAGAAATATGGTCTGGGCAGTACGAAATATAAGATTGTAGGGAATCAAATCAACGAAGTCAAAACAGACTTCAAGTGGAATACTGTAAATGCGATGCTATTCGGCCTAGCGCAACGAATGCGCGATCGGCAATTCAAAAGCATGAGGGAAGATGACCAGTGACAAAGGTCTGCATTATAGGTTGCGGGGCAATAGCACGTAGGGCACATCTGCCTATATTTCGCAGGATTCCTGGAGTCGAAATTAGAAGTGTCGTCGATACTAATGAAGAGTTGGCAAGAAAAGTTGCAATGGAGTTCAACGTCAACAAATACTATTCGGATTACAATTTGGCCTTAGATGATAAAGCAGTAGATATGGTAAGTATTTGTACCCCAAGTTCAACACATGCCAGCATCATAATTGAAGCTGCCAAAAAAGGGAAAAACATACTTGTAGAGAAGCCTCTCGCTCTCAGCATCGGAGAAGGAAAAGCTGCAAACAAAGCTGTGAACGATAATGGTGTCAAACTCTGTGTTGTTTTCAACAATAGGATGATGCCAGCAGTACGCCAAATGCGTGCGAGAATCCGATCAGGGCGGATAGGCCGCATTGTCTCAATGAGAGGCGTAGCTCATACTTCTTTTCCAATCCTGTGGACTCGAAGCACTTGGCTTTACGGTCACGGAGGAGCCATTGACGATTTTGGTCCTCACCTGATCGACCTCCTATTGTGGCTGAATCCTTCTGATTTGGAGAGTGTATCTGCGTCTGGAGGGGACTTAACTGGAGATTTTGGTTTTGTAAGTCATATTCAAGTGGCCATGAAGTTTGCGGACAATTCAATTGCGGTAGCTTTGATGTCGTGGGTTGCAGAAGTACTCGTTTTTGCGATTGACATCGACGGCACTGCGGGTCGATTATCCTGCGACGCCAGAAACAACCATCTCGCCGAAACCCATGGGCAAATAGTCTCTCCCATTGATGAATTTTTCTCTACCGGTCGCAAATCTGCCAATATCATAAGATCTGTACTATCGGGGAAATACTTCAGAGGGAATCTCTCGTACCACGAGGAGATCATAAGAGATTTCCTTAGGTCAATTGAAATGGAGGCGCCGCCTCCCGTATCTGGCGAGGAAGCACTGTTACCTATTGTGGTCTCTCAAGCTGCAAAGATGAGCCTGGACAACGGCAAGACTGTCTATGCACGCGATATATATTCTATCAAAGCGAACTACCACTAGAAGGGAGTGTGAATGAGCAAAAGCCATCTGATCCGACTGAAGTCGACATGCCCGTCATTATTAATGAAGGTTGCGCTGATTGCTATATTGCTGATTGCTATGTTTACTGTCGTCCTCTACGCATGGGTGGATTTTGATATCAACGAACGTCTAGGCACGTTGGAAACGTCTCTCAATACTGTCACCTCAAGTAACAGCTCAATTCAGGAATACACCTATAGTGTCTATATTGATGGCGATTACTATTGCGCAAAGAACGGCATAACAGGTCTAGTCGATTACAGAAGCAGAAACGCCAGCGATGTCATAAATAACGCAATCAACAACGCACGCAATGGGGTAGTCTTGATTCGCAAAGGAACGTACATTATCACAGCTCCAATCAATATACATGAACATATTCAGCTTTGGGGTGAAGGAATAGGCGCAACCATTCTGCAGTTGCATGATGGAGCAAACTGCAATCTCCTGCAATATGTAAGTTCAGAGAATAGTGTTTTTGCTGAAATTGCCTATATGACATTAAATGGAAATAACGGCTTCAACGATGTCGGTTCAGGCATATACATTGCTCCAAAAGGTGACGGTACTCTCTGGGATCTTTCGCTTCGGGAATTGTTTATTATTTGGTTTGCAGATTGCGGGATCGAAACCACACAAACGTGGGGATATAGTTTCTTTCATATAGTTAGCGAGTACAATTCAGTTGCCGGAATGAGAATTGCAGGTGGCAGTTCGTGCCACGTTTCAAATTCAAAATTCATGTTGAACGACGGCAATGGGGTCAGTGTTGTGGGTGGAGGCTTTGTAGACTTTGAAAGCACAGATTTCCGTTTAAATGGCAAGAATGGACTCTACATAAATGGGACTGCGTGCGAATTGGACGGATGCCACATCGTCGGAAATAGTCGCAGCGACTATAACATGAGCAGTGGTATACAAATCGGCCGCGGAGGAAGTAATACCCGAATCATAAGCTGTGAGTTTAATGGCCTTAACAAGGAGGAATATGGGCTTCATATCTCCGATAAGTTCGTGGTAGGCACAGTAGTGATCGGAAACACCTTCTATGGACAGCTAACAGCTCCTATGTTCACCTCAGATGCAAATGTCTTTGTTCATTATAACGGAGGCTTCATAACGGAAAAAAGTGGGTTGGCTCCTTCCTGCGTCAACGGGACTTGGATTGCCCATGGCCTTTACGCTGCACCCAATGGTAGATGTGACTTGACAATCGAAGAGTCGAGATACGTTAACGCTACATGCTATCTTCTAGATCCAACAATCATCGCTGAGAACTCCACTCATGTTCAAATAGAGTTCGTGTGCATTAACAATGGAGCAATTGCTCCGGTTGGCAAAATAGAGTCAAGGTCGATCTCATGGTATTTCGAGTACAAACCGTAGTCGACGCCTATGGGCATCAGCAGGCAGGCAATTCATGCGACATATTAACGCTTCAGTGTAGGCAGCTCGTATCCTTTTCAAGATTCGTGAAAGTTGATCCTATAAATCAACGATAGTTGGCGATCTTGTTGGACGCTGTTAAAATACTTGTTACGGGCACAAATACTACTCTGGACAACGGAGAATTCGCAATTTCATCTTCAGCAGTGAGAGAAATGGCGAAGCTCATTCCATCTGCTGTCTTTTCCGTGGGTTCCACACAACCTTTCATTGATTCAAAACGTTGGAGAGATGCTTTACGTGGTGACGTTGCTTGTCTGCGGCTTATCAATGGGATTACTACACCGAGAGTATCAAGGAGTATACGTGCTGCTTCTCTCGTCATCAGGTATATTCCTGCTTGCCTTGGTGCTGATCTCTGTTTGGATATCAGCGGGGACGGGTATAGTGACCTGACTGAGGGTGGAATAGTGAGCACACTCACTCATAGTACTCAACTCTTGATCGCCATATTCCAGCGCAAAAAAGTTGCTGTCTTTTCCCAATCAATAGGACCATTTTTTCATACATTGTCAAAACTAATCGCCAAATTAGTGCTGAATAAAACTGATTTAATCACAGTTAGAGAACCTATCACATTTGAGTACCTTAGGCGTCTTGGCATACGAAAGTCCAAATTGGTTATGGCAGCAGATGGGGCCTTCTTGTTGCCTTCCATTCCAAAACACGCTGCTGAATCCATCATCGCAAAAGAAAGCGGAAAAATCAGCGAAAAGCCCTTGATTGGAATAGTAACAAGCCAAATTATCTACAAATGGATGTTTCCAAATTGCAAAGATTTAGGCAAGAAATATGACTTGTACACTGAGAGCATGGCAAAGATTGTTGACCATGTTGTCGAGAAATTCAATTCCAACGTACTTCTAATCTCACAATGCATCGGCCGCTATGCCCGTCATGATGATAGAATCGCAGCTGAAGAAGTCTTCAAAAAAGTGAATCGCAAAGAAAGAGTTACTGTCGTACATGGCATGTATTCCCCTCAGGAAATCAAAGGGCTAATTGGCTGTTGTGAACTGGTCATCAGCGCCAAGATGCACTCTGCGATAGCAGCAGCAACTATGGGCATTCCGTTAGTGGTTTTGTCTTATTCATCTAAAACACTTGGGATTTTTGGGGGAAGGCTCGGCAGTCCCGAACTAGTCGTATACGCAGGAAACAGCAAGCCCGAGGAGTTGTTCACAGAAATAGTTTCAAGGGTTGACTCTGTTTGGAGAGACAGAAAAGCGATCTCACGAAAACTAAGCGCAAAGTCTGCTGAAGAGAAGAAGCAGGCTCTGCGGGGTATATTTCTTGTTGTTAATCTTCTTTTCAACGTTAAAATCCATGCAAGGAGGGACCGATGCGGCAGTTGATTCTCAGAACATAAGTCTCATTGTCGATAGCGGTTTCTGCACTGGATGCGGTACGTGCATAGCTATCTGTCCAATGAGTGCGATCCAGCTTGTTATGGACGAAAAACAACTGATATATTCACCGAGTGTAAATAGCGCCAAGTGCAACCACTGTGGACTCTGTGTAAGAGTTTGCGGCGGAGCTGTTGTGGATTTTGAGGAATTGGGTAAAGAGATTTTCGGAGACGAACCAGTTTCTCATAGTGTGCTTCTAGGGGATTTTGTCGGTTGTTACTATGGTCATTCTGAGGATTATGGAATAAGGGTTAATTCGAGTTCAGGCGGGATGGTAACTCAGCTACTGACTTTCGCTCTGGAAGAAGGATTAATTGATGGGGCACTCGTTTCTAAAATGCAGGAGGACAATCCACTCGAGCCGATGCCGTTTGTAGCAAGATCTGCACAAGAGATAAATGAGGCTTCCAAATCCAAGTATTGCCCAGTTCCTGCAAACATGGCATTGGATGATATTCTTCGTAACCGAGGAAAGTATGCAGTCGTCGGGCTCCCCTGTCATATTCACGCCTTGAGAAAGGCCGAGAAGATTAGTAGAGTGCTAAAAGAAAGAATAGTCTTGCATTTTGGCCTGTTCTGCTCTCACACCGACAGCTTTCTACAAACAGATTATCTCCTTTCTAATCTGGGTATCAGTAGGCAAGATGTCTGTAGGCTCGATTATCGTGGAAATGGTTGGCCTGGAACGACTGAAATTGAGCTGAAAACTGGAAAGATGTTCCAGCTTCCATTTCTAGAATTGGGGAAGCTTCATCAAAGTGGGTTTTTCATCCCGGAAAGGTGTTTGCTTTGCTGTGACCACTGTGCGGAGTTAGCTGATATTTCTTTTGGGGATGCTTGGTTGCCTCAATTCGTTACTGATAAGTTAGGCACATCCTTGGTGATATCTAGGATCAGAGCATCCGAAGAATTACTCATGATAGCTGCTTCAAAAGGTATTATTCGGTTAAAGAAAATAGATGCCTTGGACGTTGCCAGATCGCAGGGCATGGTGCGGTTCAAGAAAAATGGTTTTGAGGCAAGATCTGATTTGTTCAGGTTGTGTGGAAGAAGAGTTCCTATTTATAAAACAAAGCTGTGCAGATCAGACATGATTGATTGGATTCGCTCCATTCTCGTTATGTTCAATAGGCATCTGGGCTTGAAGAGGATTTGGGGAATCAATGGCATTATCAAAGTTGAAGAAGAGCTTGCCTATCTGGTCACCCGCCAGCGCAAGATCTTCGAATGAAGCCAATGATCTGTGATTAGCTTTTTTTGAAGGTAACGGTATGAGCTGATATCGGCATGGAGTCTGAACGTACTAGCGTTATCTGTTATTCAATTATCCTTTTTTCGATAGTGTTAGCCATTTATACAGTATTCACGACCACAATCATAGACGTATCTCCCTATGAGTGGGGTCTCGTTTCTAAGCTACCGCCGCCCTATTGGACTGGCTTGTCTGGAGTCGGAGCGCTGGTCTTAATTGGAAGAAAGTCAAAGAAGTGGCTAGCAATTGCTCTTTTCCTAACAGTGCTGTACCTGTATGGCATTCCTGCGTTTATTACAGTGAATCCAAGAGTTATGATGACAAGCTATCCTGCCGCAGAAGGGAAGTTAATCGCTGATGGTGGCCGATTCATTCCTGATAAGGAAGACTTGTACCGGTATCACAATACCCCAGGATTTCTATTCTTCGTTGCTGTACTAGAGTTGGTCACCAAGATTCCTTTGGAGGCATTGTGCAAATACTTTCCTCTTTTGACAATATCGCTTTATGGATTGCTAGTCTACAGTGCCCTTAGACTCAAGTTTGAAGTCTCTCGCTCATTGATGGGGACATTATGGTTCATATGTAGCTGGTTTGTTTGGCAGGACTACTTTTCTCCACAGAGTATCGGTTTCTCTTTTTTCCTGCTGATTTTTGTATTTGTCGCTCGGAATTCATTGGGTGAAAAGAACCAAGCTGCCCCACTGCGAGACTCATTAGTTCTATTATTGCTCTTCTTTGCAGCTGTCATGACGCATTTGTTGACGGCGTTGATGATCTTGGTTCTTTTTCTTGTTCTTTTTGCGTTTTACAAAGACAGCAGGAGATTATTGTCGGGGTATGTAATTGTAGCGGTATTGGTCATAGCATCTTGTTATGTGGTATTTGAGGCGACGCCGTTATTTAATCAGATTGTTTCTGAGATATTGTCATCATTTCCAGGATTGCTGTCGCTTCAATTTGCTAGGGGGCAGGTCGCAGGATCGTTTGTAGAGGGACTGAATAATCTCACGAGATATGTAATCATTGCGGTGGGCTTGATAGCTGTTCTACTGTTTTTGTCAATGAGGAAAGAAGGAAATTATAGAAAATTCCTGCTGCTGTCACTCTTTGCCCTAATCCTTCCGATGTTCATATCGCCATACGGCCTTTCAGAAATGATGCAGCGAGTATATATGTTCTCTCTTGTTTTACTGGCTTTCATGGTTGTCCGATCGTTTGCTTCAAGAAAAACTTTGATTCTTTGCGCCATCATCTTTTTGCTGCTTTGTCTTCATATTCCTGCCTATTTTGGAGGCAGTTCCTTCGAAATTGTAACAAACTCTGAAGTCGCAGGTGCCAAATTCTATCTGAACACCGTTAATATGAATTCAAGCATATTTTCTCTCACGTTGAAACTCGTTAATCTCATGAGATTTGAAAAACCTGCCTCGATTAAGGGGCCTCTTTACTTGCAGTACCTTCAACCGATAAACTACACGCTGATCGAGACATTCCTTGAAAAAGCGCAATTTGTAGCCTATTCCAAAAGTGACTGCAATCAGTTCCTGTACTATCAGGGCAGAATCCCAGTCAGCGAAAACAACATTGAACCACACTTCAATCGCGTTTATGACAACCCGTATGTGCAGATATTCAGCAGTCATGGTTAAACAATATTTGCTGTGACTTTCCATTCCTTGAAGCCTATTTAAGGTCACCAATCATGGTGAAAAAAGCAGGTCTTGGTCTTCCATCAGGCGAAGCACACAAGTTAAATCCTTTTCCGATTTCGTCAGATTTTTCCGAAAACCCTGCTGGTGCAAAGTCCCCACACCAGAAAAAGGCCAACCCGTATTGTAGGGGCAGAGTTCTGAAGAGATCAACCATTACTTTGAAATGTCGAGACTGATCATCATCGTCGTCCGAACTATAGCCAAATGATGTAATCCAGACGTTTCTGTTATGTTGGGAAATGCCAATCACGTTTTCAGAAGTTGTATTGGACCAGATGTCGCACAGTTTCTCAGTCGATGGCAGGAAGACACTTAGGCTAATGAAGTCGAGGCTGTCAAAAATCCGCCTATCCCAATTCCAATCCTCTGCAAATATGTTTTCCAGCTTGGCGCCACCCGTTGAGTTTTCGTCTTCGTGTGTGTTGACAAACTCAACTGTGGCCGGCCGACCATCCACATTCTTCACTATGTTAGAAAGTTTCTGAATCAAGTCAAGGAAGTTTTCCTTTTGGTTGATGTTATCATATGGGGGGTCTAGGTCATGCGGCCAGTACCAAGGTTCACTGAGGATAATCCAGGCCAAAATCCCTGGAGTGCCAGCCAAATAGCTGACAGTGTGATTGAACATGTCTATGAATGCTTTTTTCATATTCTCACTCCTGACTATAGCCAGACCTATGTTCTCTCTTGTAACAGGATCGATGACGTAGTCAGGAGTACACCATGGGCTGTCTTCTGTTCCCCATAGTGTGTGAAACCTTATCAAAACCTTAATGCCGCAATCGTTCGCGACAGTCAAGACTCTTTTTATTTGCTCTAGAAATCTTTCGCCATAGTAACTGCCATCTGGATAGACACCGTCATAGTCGCCCATAGTGTTACCTTCTAATCTGTACCAATAGAGACTCAATGCAACAATATTTATTCCACATTGTTTGAATTGTTCGAAATCTCTGCGCAGAATGGCATCAGTAGTGTAATTCTCAGAATACAAGTTGTAAAGAGACAAGTAGTTAACGCCTATCTGTCTGGTGATGCCATAGCCTATTTTCCCGAAAGAGTCAATCAATTTCGAGTCTTGCAGATAAAGCACTTCTGGCACCGATGTGCTGTGAACACACGTCGCAGTTCCGACAAGAATCACGAATAGAGCTAGCAACGAAAAGCATCTTTTAATCATTAATCTCTATCCTAGTAACTACATTATCAGTAGCATGTAGTAAGATTTAATAAATATACTCCTCTACAAGAACTACACAAATACAGATGGCAAGCATGCCTGTTCCTAAATTCGCTTGCTGGGTGACTGTTGCTTCTGGGATGGCTTGGTCTGCGGACAGTGGCATGTTTCGCGCGTGCAGTGTTCGCTGTTACAGCAATGGTAGAATAGGATTGTGGAAACTGTCGAAAACAGTATCCTCTGTGATCTCCAAATTCATTGGATATCTATTAAGCACTTCATATCAATGGTGCAAAAGAGAAGTAGACACTCCCTTCGTTATTCACGAATCAGAAGAGGGAAAACTACTATGCTATTATGGAGGAAGATCGAGGAATATATGGACTGAAGGCCTAGCCATATTCGACAAGGGAATTCTGCCTAAATAGCGCGTGCCTGTCTCATTGCACGCCAACGGACGAAACTGCGCAATGACTTATCTGGTTATTGTCTTTAGAGGGCTATACGATGAACAAGTCAAGCATTAGTTATCACCAGAAAAATCAATTCTAACAAGACGGCGCGCGCGCTTACCCGCATCATCTGAACATACATCGAGAAACACGGATACTTTCGGCGCCACGGTGCTTTCATCTTCTCTCGATGACATAGAGATCAACCGCAAACTTGTGTTTCTCTTTTGTGTGAAAACCAAACATGTATGGTATAGTCATGACCATCGGGTAGACGGCCTTGATAGTTCCACCGTTTTTGTCAATGAACCTTCTGAGGAACAAACGAGGGGAAACCTGAACGGAGTCGGCTTTCGAAAGGTTCGTTTTTCTCTTTGACCCAACGCTATCCTGCGTGCCCATGTGAATTGAATAGACGACTTTGCCTAACTTCAAGGCTTTTTCGATGAACTTTCGATCTGCACCTCTTCGTTGCACCCCGAAAGGTGGGTTTTGCAACACGGTATCAAACTCTCCGCAGACGGTGTCTATATTCGCCTCGACCCAATTCACCCTACTTTTCAGTCCAACACTGATGCTGTTTTCTGAAGCAACTCTTAAAGCCGTTTTGTCTATGTCCACGCCTACGATGTATTTTGCGCCGAGGAAGGCAGCTCCCAGGGCCAGTCTTCCTGTGCCACATCCCAGGTCGAGAATGGTTTTGTCGACGATGTCACTGTAAGTGTAAGCTGCCATGTAGAGCATTTGAGCGGCCACGCTGACAGAAATGGTGTATTGTTCGAGGCTTGGATTGGGTGTCGGATGCGGTTTGACTCTTGAAAGCAGCATTTCCAAATCTAGCTTTCGAGCAAGCCTTTTCTGCATAGTTCTTCCCAGGATAGCTTGCCGACAACTACCAACGCTTCGTTGGCGGTCAGCATAGGCTTTCTGAATCTGGCGGCATCGTCAAGTGATATTCTCGGACAGGCTGTGTTTACGTATGCGTCGATGGAAGGAAACTCCATCAGGGCTTCAGACGTGATTTCCTTCAACGCGAAAAGATATGCAGTCTTTCTTTCTTTTTCGAGTTTTTCTTTTAGTTGGGACGCTTCTTCAAGTCTTTTCTGTCCAGGTTTCATTCCGACTAGAACAGCGAAGGTTTTCGCTTTTTTCGCTTCTTGTATTTGTGCCCATCTTTGTTTGAGGATTCTCTCGGCTTCTTCGTCCACGGAAGCCGCCGTGTTGTCGTATGGATCAGCAATGACCGTCGGCTTTGATGTTGAAAGTGCTACGCCTATGGCGTGAAACCGTCCGCCGCCGACGAAAAGGAACGCTTCAATATCTTTCGCAATTGAAACTGCGTTGCTGTAGTCACATCCGATGACTTGACCGGGATAACCCAGGCGTCCGCTGTCGCCAATTACGACGATTTTTCCTCGGCGGGTTAGGGTTTCTCTCACTTCGTCGAGTGTTTGCACGTGTTGAACCGTTGTGACGAGGCCTATTCTGTGCCATTTCTGCAGTGTCGGCAAGGCTTTTTCGACGGCTGAGGAAACGTTCAGCGTCGCTCGTGATTCAACGTAAATCGTTGGGAACCGCTCGTGCTTCTCCTGTTTGGAGTGACCGTAGTGAATTATCAGGTCTGCCTCGATGTTTTCAGCATCTGCTGTTGCCAGGTCGCATGCGCCGTAGCATGGGTCTGCAGAAATTATCGGAAGGACTCCAAGTTTTTCAATGGCTTTCGCTATGCGCGGTGCTTCGGGTTTGAGACCTTCTGGGAACTGAAGAAGAACGCGTTTTGCTCCGAGCTTGAGGATTTCCTGCTTGACCCTTTCTTCTTCAAAATCAAAGAGTCTCATTTTCCCACTTTCATGATGAATTCAAGAACTGTAGTTTGGATTTGGAAGAAACGTGGAGTGCTGGGATCTATTCTGTCCATTCCCAGTCTTGTTTAGGTTTCTTAAGAGGATGCCCTAGGGCTCTTGCTTCCTGTTCAGCGAGTCGTTCAAGAATTATCTTCTGTTCCACACTTGCAACGAGTTTCTTCGTGGCAACCACGGCGTCGTTGTTCACTGATATACTGTCGATTCCAACTCTGACCAAGAACTCAGCGAAGTCTGGCAGGTTAGACGGGCCTTCTCCGCAGATTGAGACCGTCGCTCCGTTCTCATGGGCGACTCTGATGAGGTGTGCAAGTATCCTTTTTACCGCTGGGTCTCTCTCATCGAAGTACCCCATCAGCCCCAAGCGTTCCGAATCTCTGTCGATCATGAGTATTCCCTGGGTCATGTCGTTTGAGCCTATCGAGAACCCGTCCGCAAGCTTTGAGAATTCATCCGCGAGTATGGCGATTGAGGGAGTCTCAGCCATAAACCACACCTTGAAGTCCTTAGACCTTTCCAAGCCTTCTTGACGCATGATTTCCAAAACTGCTTTTGCTTCCCACAATGTGCGAACGACTGGAAGCATGATCCAAACGTTTTTCAGGCCCCACTCTTTGCGGCATTTGACGATGGCTTTGCACTCAAGTCTGAAGGCTTTTTCATACCATTGGCTTATGTAGCGGCTGCAGCCTCTCCAGCCGAGCATCGGGTTGGCTTCTACGATTTCGTACTTTTCGCCGCCTTTCAGGTCTCGGTATTCGTTGGTCTTGAAATCGCTGAAGCGAACTACAACTGGACGCGGCATTATTCCCCTTGCGACTGTTCCAATTCCTTCTGCTAGTTTGTCGACGAACATCTGGCTCTGTCCAGTTTCAACGAACCTCATCGGGTGTTCGCCAATGTAGCTCGCCAAGATGAACTCGATGCGCATCAGTCCTATGCCTTCGAACGGCAGATCCTTGTACGCGTCAACTTTTTCTGGGACTCCCAAGTTCATGTAAATCTTGGTCGCTGTGACTGGCACTGACTGGAACACGCCTGCGGCAACTCCTGTCGGACCTGCGACTGCTCCTGCGGCTGATGTGAGTTGTTTGGTTAGTGTTTCCATTATTCCTTCGTAGACAATGCCGCTTCTCGAGTCGACCGTGTACTGTTTGCCAGTTTTCATGAGTTGCGTGGCGTTTTCTGTCCCAACGACACATGGTATACCTAGTTCGCGGCTTACGATTGCAGCGTGGCATGTTACGCCACCCTTGTTAGTGACTATCGCCCCTGCTAGCTTCATGAAGGGCACGTAATCAGGGTTTGTCATGTCCGTGACGAGAATGTCGCCTTTCTGCATCACTTTGGCTGCTTCTTCGGGGTTTGCCACGACTTTCGCCGTGCCTGCTCCAAAACCTCTCCTGCCAGCAGCGATTCCTTTCACAACTACATTTAGTGCTTCAGCCTTCTTTGTTTCTTCTTTTTCGCCTGCTGCTGGCGCTTGCTCTGCCTTTGCGGAAAAGACTGTTTCAGGTCTTGACTGTACTATGAAAATGTTGTTCGGGTGCTGTATGTCCTTGTCTATGGCCCATTCAATATCTTGGGGCTTCCCATAGTGCTGCTCGATGCGCTTTGCTAGCTCTGCTAGTCTGTGAATTTCATCGTCGTTTATGCAAGGCTGGTCCTGCATTTCCACGGGAACTTCAGCGTGCACTGTGTTTCCAGTTTTCGGGTCGCGGATATACTGGACCGTTTTCTTGGCCAGCCGTTTCTCAGATATTTTCAACGTTTCCTTGTCAACGACAAAATCGTCCGGCGTGACTGAACCCGACACGACGGCTTCGCCCAAGCCGTAGTTGCCTTCGATGACTATTTGGCTAGTGTTCCCTGTGACAGGGTTTAACGTGAACATGACTCCTGCAACTTTGGAGTTAACCATTTTCTGAACTCCAACGCTTATGAAAACTTTCTCGTGAGCAAAACCTTTCTCATTGCGGTAGAAAATGGCACGCGGCGTGAAAAGACTGGACCAACATTTAACGGTATTGGCGACAACCTCGTCGGCGCCTCTGACGTTCAGAAAGGTCTCCTGCTGTCCCGCAAAAGACGCGTCTGCCAGATCCTCGGCTGTTGCGCTCGACCTGACGGCCACGAAAACGTCTTTCATCTTTAGTTTCTTACACAGTTCGTCGTAAGATAGTTTTATGGCTTTCTCAATGTCCTTGGGCACGCGTGTTGATTCTATTAGTTTGCGTATCTTCCTAGAGGCAAGCTCACCTTGCGTGGGGTCATCTGGCACGGTCATGGTCTCGTTGATGATGTCGTAGATTTTTGCAGCAATGCTGGTATCTTCAATGAATTTCTTGTAGGCATAGGCCGTAATCGCGAAGCCGGGCGGCACTGGCAAATGAGCATATGTCATTTCTCCAAGGTTTGCGTTCTTGCCTCCAACTGAAGGAATGTCTGTTCTTCTCAAGCCTTCAAACCAAATTACCAAGTCTTGTCGCATTTCACTCAATCGTCTTCGCCTCTTCTGGTTGGATTTTCTCAACCACTATTCTGCACGGCATAGGAAGCTTGGCAGAGCCGCGTTTCAACGACTCTCTAGCAAGCTCAACTGCTTCAGCGTTAACCTGCACGCTGATGATTGTCTGGTCGGGTCGTACACGAGCAGCCGTTCCAATGGGTGTTCCAAAGGATCTGCGCATGCCTTGTTGAAGTCTGTCTGCGTGTGCTCCGAAAATCATCTTGTTTTCTCTGAGAATCGTGTGAGGGTAGGGATGGACCTGCAGATGGTAGTTGTTTACAAGTTTTTCCATCAATTGGCGGTTTGTTGCTACGCGTGCCGCTTCCAAGGCGTTGTGGCGGATTTGAGCGTTTTCTAATGAAATGAGTTTAGCTTCGTACTGAAACTTTGCTTTTGTGTCTCCCATCGTGAATTTTGTTATTTTTGGCGGTGGGAAGCCTCTCACAAACTTCTTTCGGGTGTAATTTTGTCCTTTGACGGGTCTATAATTTTTCGCGTGCATTTTGCATCCCCCTCTTGAAAAACATGGCCGCATATTTAAGCATTAATGGACTCTTCGAGGGAGTTGCTGAAACAGCTGATTCTATGGGGTTGACATTGCCTGTAGCGAATAATAGATTCTGTAATGGTGCCTCAAAACCATTATTCTCTTATGCATCCAACGACAGTACTAACATGTTCCAAGGATGGCCCTCCACAGCAAGACGACCTATGTGTTTATTTCAGGAAAGAATTGGAAACTGTCGCTAGCGGAGCTTGTTTCGTTTTTGCAAGCTAGAAACTGCGTCTTTGAGGTGTCTGATGTTACAAAAGCGTTCTTCACTGCCAGCATCGACGAGAGTTTTAGTCCCTCTATCATTGCAGATTTGGGCGGAATCATCAAGATTGGCAGAGTGGCCACGAACATCTCGACACAAACAGTGGAAGAAGCTTTTCTTCAAAGCAGCAAACAGGCTCAAACGCAGGTGAGAATGAGTCTTTCATCAAGCGCCATAGAGGACGAAATGCTCGTATCCTCCCCGCGGAAATCCGTTTTCGGTGTAAGTGTTTACAATGTAGAACGGTCTTTGTTTTCAGTTTCCAAAACCATGCAACGCTTTCTAGGAAACTCTCTGAAACATGACTTGGCAGCTCACGGCAAGAAATCAGGGTTCATGGGTTTTCCCAGAGGAAGACGGGAACCGCAGCTTACCCACGTTGAAGTTTTAAAAAAAGACTTGGTCGAAAGGAAAGCGGAAGTATTGTTCTGCGTTGGCAGACGACGAACGTCACTATCTACCACCGTGGCGGTGCATAACCCTTTTGAATTCCAGAAACGTGACATAGGCAGACCAGTTCAACGTAAGATCTTTGCCATACCGCCGAGGCTTGCAAGAATCATGGTTAACCAGACCTTCTGTACGCCTGGAAAATCTTTTCTCGACCCATTCTGTGGAGTTGGCACAATCCTCCAGGAAGCGCTTCTGGCAGGAGCAAGAGTGATCGGCGTGGATTTGAATCCTTGGTGCGTCAACGCTGCCAGAGAGAATCTTGAGTGGCTCAAGAGAATATACGGAGTGGAAAGAGCGGAATGCACCGTTCTTCAGGGAGACTCGCGAAGGCTGACTAAAAAGATTCAACATGAAATAGACTGCATAGCAACAGAACCCGATCTGGGTCCAGCACTGCGGCACATTCCCACGACCTCTTACGCGATAAGAATTATTGAGCAACACAAATCCTTGTACCATGATTTTCTAGAGGAGGCTTATAGAATATTGAAGAAAGGAGGACGTTTGGCGCTCGTAACGCCTTACATAAAAACACGTTCAGGAGAGCCTGTTGGGATGAGGATTGAAGAGAAAGCTATGAGTGTCGGTTTTAGACGAGTTTATCCATTTCAACATTGTGTCTTTGGCCCGGACATTGTTCCACATGAGAATCTGATAGAAATGAGTTCTTTTGTGGACATGGGAAAGAGACACAAGATCGGACGAGAAATACACGTTTTCCAAAAATAGGTAATGCGAATAAAGCGGCTAGTACCTGCGCAACAACAACTTGTTGAATGACGTTCGGTCAGATGTAATCTGTCATCGTTGTCTTGCCGGAAAGCTTCAACGATGACCCCCTACCGGTCTATGTTTTTACATCAGTTGTAATGTTGCTTTGTAAATCAGTTGTAAAGTTGCTTTGCAGTTTTTTGATGTTGAATCCTCTTCTCTCAGCTCTTACGTCAGTCGTAATGGCGCACGCGCTCTGTAGCAGCACCGTGTTGTTGGCCCTCTTCCTTTTTGGCAACGTCAATAGTAGAGTTGTTTGGTAACAAGTCTTGAAGAGGCAGAGGACGGTGTCGTCGGATGTTTAGGTTCGGAGGTCTACTCGAATATTGGCGCGCTCTAGTAGTGCGCGTTATGTGTTTCGAGGGTTTTATTGGAGTAGTCGTTTGTTCTTGAGCCATGTTTTGGCGAGTTCTTCATAGTTTGGGAAAACTTTCTTCAAGATTGGGATGTACATTTGCATTTCGTCTTCTGACAGGTATTGGAACTGGAATTCTCCCATGTATGGGGATGGTTCTCCTTCTCTTGTTACAAATTCTATATGCATGAACGGGTCTCCTCTTTTGATGGTGATTGGGCGGCGGTCGTTGCTTAGGTTAACAAGTTCCAGAGCGAGTCTTCCGACGAATCCGCTGTGAATCTTCGCGGCGTTCAGGAACGACAGTCCCATTCTGCCATACTTGCTTTTGGCCGTCAAATGGGCAACGTTGTTCGGCAAAGTGAAAATAATCTCGTGGGAAATCAGGTTCCTGTGTTCCAAGTAATGGAGGGTTGTCTCTTCCCTTACCGTCAAGATGTACCCGTCTCCATCGAGCAGGTTGTAATCGCATGGGTAAACGCACTTGTACTTGTCGATTAGCTCTCTCAGCTTGTCTTTGCCGAGGACGCACATGTGCAGCAAACCTCAATCTTTTCTAGCAGTACTAATCCTTTGAAGTTATATAGTTTTTCACATAGTCATTCAGGCTTCGGCGAGAATCATTCAGTTTCTATCAATACATTTCTCTTCAGTCACGATCTGTTTTAACTAGGCTTGTGAGGGGCACTATTTTATATTGTCCAGTATATCTGCTCCTTAATTCAGAAACAGAGGGGTAAACATGCTTTGCAAATACTGTAAAAAGGCTGCAGTTTACAAATGCAGAGTTTGTGGTAGCCTACTTTGCGCAGGACACACGAAGCTCGGAACAATGTGCGCTTCTCATGCGCAGAAGCTGGATTTTACGTACACCATTTGTAAGGTTGCGAGTGAGAGAGGCAGGTCGGTTATTCGTGATCTGGTTAAGAGATTTTGGGGAGAAGAAGAACAGTTGACTTTTGACAAGAAATACGTAGTCACGAAACTGCCAGCTTATGCTGCTAAAACCAATAACAGGTTTATCGGGTTTATCTCGTTCGCAAGTGTAGCCCATGCCCTTGTAGTTGTAGCTCTGGGTGTTCTACCGCGGTATCAATGGTCTGGCGTCGGCAACGGATTGATGGAAAAGGTTGAGAGTGAGGCGAAAAGGCTGGGAAAAAAGGAAATACTTGTTTCAACCTCAAACGATGATTTGCCGGCACTGGCTTTCTACCAGCTGCTTGGCTTTCAGATTTTCGAAGTCAAGCCTAACGTCATAGCTGAAAAACATGGAACCGTCTTGCAGGGCATCGGCGGGCTACCAGTTAGAGACGAGTTAAGGTTACAGAAGAAACTCATTTAACAAGATTTTTCCAGAGCAGTTGGAGAATACCTCACTCTTTGCCATCGCTTGAACGGACAGTCCGCGTCAATATCGTTGCATTTGAACGAAGGCAAGCGATTCCTCCTGATTTCCTTTTAAATCATTTTTGACTTTTAGGTTTGCTCGAAAACTAATCAGAGGTGTAATGTTTCTGCGACTGTTGCTGGCAATAAAAGAGGTTGAGGAAGGTGCATGCTGGTTTTCAAAATGCTTATTAGGTTTTGCACGCTTGATCAAGGCTTGGGATTAGTCGTGCCTGAACCACAAGCTCTACTACTCATCGAAAGACCTCACTTGACGGTTAGAGTATACGAAAAAATGCTCAAGATAGACCTTAAGGGAAGCTTTCGGAACGACTTGGAGGAAGCGCTCGAAAACACGCCAGTTTTGAAGCAGACCTTGGGAAACATTCTGGCAATCTTTGCTCCGCTGCACGTGCGACTATGCGATATGGATTCTGTTCAAATGGACAAGAAAGGAAATGTGACGATAAAGCAGTCTCGGCACAGAGACGTGATAATCCCACTCGAACCGAAGGACGCAAAAAGGCTCGTGGGCAAGCTCAATCACTTAATCCCTGTAGAAAAGGAAAGAGAGTTGAACCGTATAATCAAGGAGCACAAGCTTGCTGGTCGAGAGCGTGAACTCGAAAAAGAGGAAATTCCGTTGTCAACCAGCGAATCGCCGCTTCGAATCCCGCCGCCCCCCGGCGTTTTTGAAAAGGAAAGGGAGCCCTCGGAAAAACAAGAAGAATGAATTCTTTCCGAACGTCAATCGAGCTTTGGGCGGCCTATTAGTATGTACAAATCGTGAAGTGAAGAAGTCAGGCTGAAAAAAAGATATGCGCTGACCGATACAAAAGAACCAGTTTTGGTCAACCTTGACGTATAGCTATTTTACAGATTCTCATTATTATCAAACAGAAAAAGAATCAAATGCAAAGAACGACGCACTGATAGAAGAGAGTTCCATAACATTTAAATGCTTACACTGCGAAGATAATCCCACAGAGGGAGAAGGGATACTGTGAAGAAGCTGGCAATGTTACGTATTCTTACGATAGTTGCACTATCTTTGTTCTTGACCCTTTCAGTTTTGTCTGTGCAGGTCAAGCGAGCAAACGCTGGACAAGGCCCTGTGGCCTCGTTCGTATATTGTCCAAACATTCCAACTCCTGGGGAGACTGTTCTTTTCGATGCTTCATCGAGCTATGATAGTTATGGCAGCATCGTAACGTATGCGTGGGACTTTGGCGACGGTAGCGCCGTGGTTATGACTACTCCAACGATAACCCACTCCTACGCGCTTGATGGAACTTACACAGTCCAATTGATCGTCACAGACAATAGTGGGTCTACAGGCGCGGCAACTGCCGTGGTCTCAGTAAACTGTGTGACGTTCTTTAGAGTCGTTCGCTTGTTCTCCATGGCACCGATGTCTGGGGTCGAAGTGACGGCATACACAAACCAGAGCGGTACTTGGACGAAAGCTCCAGTTTCAAATACAGGTTTTGAAATCAAGTATGACAATATGACGCAGCCCAACTTGGCTAACACGGACGCGCAGAAATACAGAAACCCCGGATATACAGCGTCAATCCTGCGCAGTGACGCTAGTAACATTGGATTTGACGATCATCAATCCGGTTGGTATGTTTACTTCAAGTTCACATGGCAGAACTATACGTCTGTGTGGCCAAACGCCCCTAGCCAAGTCCTTACATACAAGAACGGAAACGTAGAAACACACTATTATTCTTCTGGTCATGGGGCTGTTTGGGATGCTGCAGCACAAACATACGTTATACGAGTCAACCATATTGCCGACAACGGCGTAGCGCCAACAGAAGATCATCCCATCTTGGTTGCTTTATCCTGCCCTATGCCGGTGCAACAGTATTATTTGACCGTTAGGACTGACCCTGCAGGAATTACAACCATTCCGGGCCAAGGATCGTACAACAATGCTACGAATGCCGTACTAACAGCTCCGACATACGTGAACGTTTCAGCCAACACTCGCTATAGATTCAACAACTGGGACGTTGACGGAGTATCCTACGGCTCAACAAACCCAATCACAGTTTTCATGACCGCCAACCACACAGCGACAGCCCATTACGTCTTACAATATTTGGTAACATTCGCCCAAACAGGTCTTTCAACGGGCGCCACAGGAACGGTGGTAACCGTGGGCGGTGGAGGCAAGGGATACTCTGGCCTTCCATACGCATTGTGGATCGATAACGGCGCGTCCGTCACTTATTCCTACAATTCCATCGTCACCAGTTCCGTTACAGGCCAGCAGTTCAGGCTTGGCAGCGTTTCCGGTTCTTCCACCCCAATCACAGTAACAGGACCAGTGACCGTCACAGGCAACTATGTAACCCAGTATTTGAGCACTTTTAGCCAGACCGGTTTAGATTCAACGGCAACTGGAACAATCATCACAGTGAACGGCACAGCAAAAGCATATGCCACACTTCCATACAGCTTCTGGGCAGACAGCGGCTCCATCGTTAATTACTCCTATAATTCCATAGTCACAAGCTCGACTGGCGGAAAACAGTTCAGGCTTGGAAGCACAACCGGTCCATCTTCGCCAATCACCGTTTCTGGGGCCACAACAGTAACAGGGAACTATGTGATACAGTACCAAGTCACTTTTAGCCAGACCGGTTTAGATTCATCATCCACTGGAACGGTCGTCACAGTAAATGGAAACCTGAAGGGGTTCCTCGACTTGACCTACACCTTCTGGGCTGACAGCGGCTCATCTATTACTTACTCTTACAGTAATGTTTCCAGCTCAACTGTCGGCAAAAGATTCATTTTGACAGGCGTCGGCGGTCCGTCATCCCCGCTGGCCGTGACAGCTTCTGTGACCGTGACCGGAAACTACAAGACTCAATACAGAATCACCTTTGACCAGTCAGGAGTCGGAGCAGACTTTACGGGCGCTGTTGTAACGGTTGACAGCGTCAACTACAATGTTGCAGGCCTACCGGTTCAGTTCTGGTGGGATCAAGGCTTCAGCCACAGTTTCGCGTTTGCATCACCTCTGACGGTGAATTCAAGCAAGCAGTATACTTGGAACTCAACCATCGGCTTATCAAATCTGCAGAGCGGCTCATTGACTATCAGCATGTCTGGAAGCGTCATAGGAAACTACGTAACACAGAATAGTGTGACATTCGACCAAACAGGACTCAGCTCAGACTTTACAGGCACAGTGGTTATCATAGACGGAAATCCGTACGGCTTCAGCGCGTTGCCTGTTGCTTTCTCGTGGCAGATTGGGTCTATACATAGCTTCGCATTCCAATCACCACTAGTCGTCACGGCCAATGGTAAGCAGTATGTCTGGACAGGCACGACTGGTCTCTCATCAGTTCAGAGCGGTTCGTTAACCGTATCTGCCTTTGGAAGCGTCGTTGGAAACTTCAAGACCCAGTATTACCTTGCACTAGCAACCAATCCTGCAAGCGTTGCCTCTCCCTCGGGCGCAGGATGGTGTGATTCTGGCGCGAGCGCCATCGTATCAACACCCGCTCTCATCGACATAGTTCCATCGTCGTCACGCTACAGACTTAACAACTGGACAACAGCCGATATGACTGAAATAGGCAACCCAACAGCGCCGAGCACCACAGTTCTGATGGACAAGTCAAAGACCGTGACGGCGAACTACGTAACACAGTATTCAATAACTTTCAACCAGACAGGAGTGGGTTCAGACTTCACTGGGCCAATCGTAATAATCGACGGAACACCATACAGTTACAGCGCCCTTCCAGCCTCTTTCTGGTGGGACAGCGGTTCGTCCCACACGTTCTCGTTTTCTTCACCTCTACCAGTCAACGCAAGTGCGCAGTACAGTTGGGGTTCCACATCAGGGTTGTCGACTGCCCAGAGCGGAACACTGCCCATTACGGGATCTGGAAGCGTAACTGGAAACTACGCTGCTCAAGTCAAATACCTAATCACATTTGACCCTGGCGTAGGATCAGACTGGACAGGCCCAGTTCTGACGATTGACGGTGTCAACTACACCGAGGCGCAATTGCCGGTTTCGTTCTGGTGGGATCCTGGCTCAGTTCACACCTTCGCATTCCAATCACCGCTTGTGGTCGCTCCGAACGTGAAACAGTATGTCTGGTCATACACGACGGGATTGTCAACCTCCCAGAGCGGGTCAATAACGGTTAACGCGCCGGGAAGCATCATAGGATACTACAAGACCCAATACTACCTGACATTGACAACAAGCCCGACTGGCGTTGATTCGCCCTCAGGTGCAGGGTGGTACGATGCTGGAACCAACGCTACGATATCGACAGACGCGTTCGTAGACATCGTATCTGGTTTCTCGCGGTACAGGTTCAACGGGTGGACGACCAGCAACATGACTGAGATATCTGATCCGACAAGATCGCCGACCAACGTGTCGATGGATGCAGGGAAAACTGTAACGGCAAACTACGTGGCTCAGTTCAAGGTGGTCTTCGACCAGTCAGGTGTCGGCTCGGAGTTCACAGATACAATCGTTACGGTGGATTTGGTTGGCTACAATAGGTCTCAGCTGCCAGTCACGTTCTGGCTGGACAATGGGACGTCGCATGATTTTGCGTTCCAATCCTCTCTGGTTGTTACGGCGAACAACAAGCAATACGCTTGGGCCAGCACAACAGGAATGGTGACCTCGCAGAGCGGGATGCTGTCGGTCTCCAGCTTCGGAAACATTGTGGGCAACTACAAGATACAGTATTACTTTGCATCTTCTTCTCCTTATGGGTCGCCAACTCCAGCTAACGGATGGTTCGACAGTGGAGCCATCATTACAGCATCCGTGGGTTCCCCCGTCTCGGGATCCGCCGGCACTCAGTACGTCTGCACAGGGTGGACAGGAACAGGTAGCGCTCCGGCTTCGGGGGCGGTTCCAAGCGTAACCTTCACCATCGCACAGGCCACAAGCTTGACATGGAATTGGAAGACTCAGTATTACTTGACGGTAACATGTTCACCCCCGGGAACTGCATATCCGTCGGGTAGCGGATGGTACGAACAATCTGCCAGCGTGTCTCTCACTGCTCCTACTGTTGCCAATTGTACATTCCTGCGCTGGGACGTTGATGGTACTTTCCAGGGGGACAACGTGATGACAATCACAGTGAACATGGATGCACCTCACATCGCGACTGCAAACTACCGCAACAATTCTAACCCGACTCCGAGCACCGTCGGCGGATATTCGGTATCACTGGCTAAACAGCCGCCAGCGTCCTATTACGGCGTCTACATGGCCTTGATTGCTGCGTCCGTGCTGATACTGACCTTCAGGAAACGCAAGAAAAGATAGTCCACAATGTTCTGCTCAATGACAAATGACAAGATGGATTAGAGAACCTCATTGCGTGCTTTGTCTTATCATAGACGGAAACGCTAGCTGCGAGCTAAGCAAAGTTTCGAGCCAAGAGCGCCCATTTTGCGTTTTTCTTCTCTTCTCACAACCATTATGATTCAGCCTAATTTGACGTAGGCTGACGCAGTCAGCTTCGAGCTATACCATTCGTTTGAAGAAAAGTCTGCCGATCATTAATCAATGGGTATTCTATAGATCCCTGAACCATGTGGTGAAGTCAAGGATTGTCTGAGGATGGAGGAGGTGTTGGAGGAGGTATTGGAGGAGGTATTGGGGCGGGCGGTAGAGCGCTTATTTCAGGTTTTTTCAGTGAGGCGGCAAGCATTATGACTCCTGCGACTAGTGCGAGCCAGAAACCATAGGAAAGGTAGGTTGTGTAGCTGTAATAAAGGGAGAAGCTTCCGCTGGAGAACAAGGCCACTGTTGGCCATCCTGATACAACAGTCTGGTTTGAGAGTTCGTTCTGTAGGCCCACTGCAAATATCGTGATCGAAAGCAGTGCAAGCACTCCACCTGCGACGAACACCGTCCTTGTTTTTCGTAGGACGCCCCCTGCTATCCCTAACAACCCGCCAATCACAATAAGAACGAGGGCTACCCAACCGTACCAAATGCTCACTTGAGCTGTTATGGAAACTCCAGCTGAACTTGCCGTTGCCTGATACGGGTATACCGACACGTCCGCAGAAGCGTTGATCCCGAGTCCGTTTATGGACACTGCCATCGTCCACCAAGGTAAGACTAAGCTGATGAAAGCGATTATGCCTCCGATAATGCCTATTATGTTCAACTTCAAAATGTTCGTTTCTCCTGAGGTGCTAGATTGCATGGCAAAAACATATATGCTTTTTCTCAATTTACGCAACAGCAAAATTGTGCGCTTTGCCAGGGAATGGCGTCTCTGATGTGGCAGCATGAGAGTTTTCAAGATGCAGTCGCGACGAAAGTCTGCTGGCCATTTCTACTGTGAACTGATTCATCGAGAACCGCCTCGCGGGCACATCCGTTCTGTTTTTAGAACAGGTTGTTCTACTGCGTAGGATTAAGTCCGACGGAAGACAGTCTCTTCTTTGGGAGGTCAGGAACAATGTGGACAAAAGCGAGCGCTCTGTTGACAATCATTCTCTTCGTTCGCCTTTTCATAGACGAAATCTGTCTCGGAGGTGTGTGATATGAAGGATGTGGATTTTGAATTGAAGATGAGGTATCTTGAGGAGTCTCTTAGGGACGTTCAGGGCTGGCAGCAGAGGCACACAAAGACTTTCTGCTGTGACTGCAGAAAAGAGGGAGTTCACAAAGTTAGAACCATGGATGGCTTCACGGTGCACGCATGCGACAACCATGTTAACGGTTGGGTCGGTTGCAGTTGCCACGGCAGAATCATAGGTTCATAGGCGAATAGTGAACGCTGTCTGGCTCCTACTCGCAAAACGTTGGACTCGACAAGTGCAGGGTTGTGCTTCAGGCGAAGCGTTTGCGAAAGCTGACCCCCTCCTTATTACACGCATCCGTTCTAATGTCGCTGTATATGCTTTGATGTTAAACCCCTTCCCCTTCTCTTACATCGCAATCGGTAATTGCAAGGTTTATTGATGACCCCCTACCTCATCTCTGTTACATCTGATGTAAGAAAGTTTGGTGACAATTTGATTTCTGGAGTACGGGTGCATTCTCAGTTTTTCTGGCAATGATTGAGGTTTTCATGGTGAGGCTTAGCTTGAACGCAGGAGGCGGCGGTGAGGCGCGCTGGCTGGTCTTACATTAGATGTGATGTGCTTTGCCAAGAAAAATCACGGAACAATCTCGCGCGCGCCGAGCATGGGGCACGCTGTTTATAAGTGTCGGCGTAAAGGTTAAGGGGTAGCGTGTGAGAAGCGATTCTTTGCACAGCAACAATGAAGGAGTTGAAATAGTTGACGTATGAAAGAAAAGAGATGCACAAGGCAGTTTGCGCTGATTGCGGCAAGGAATGTGAAGTCCCATTCAAGCCTGATGGCAGCAGACCTGTATACTGCCGAGAGTGTTACTCGAAGAGAGCACCAGCAAGAAGAAGATTCTAGATTAAACAGACAGTTCTAATCTGAGACTGGTTTTCTTTCAGTTTCTATACATTTTTTTTAAATCACTTGAGCACGTATTGTTCTTTCATACTTCGGTGCACATGCTCTTTGAACCTGTACATACTATGCTTTGCGAAAAACCTGAATTTTCTAAATTCTAATTCAAAATCGTCAAAATGGAGAAAAATCCCGGAATTTTCTTTCAGTCATGGTTAGAGCTTAGAGATTTAGAGTTTCAGAAACTAATTCCGTTACCTCGATTGATGATAATGTAAATACGAATGGTGTTTGAACAGTGATATCGTAAAAGAGAAGCTTAAGAAAACTAAGAGGTTTAAAAGAGGTTGGCTTGGTGAGCTCGAAGCTCTCCAAGAATGGGTGGTGCACAACTTCTGAGACTACTTCTTCAGGCGTTTTTCCTTGTGCTTTTTTCTTCTCTCTTCTCTTTCCTTCTTAGTCATTGGCTTCTTCTTAGCACTTCCCATACTCAATACAATCACCACAATCAAATAGTCGGGATCAAGAATTAAATTTTGCGCATACCGAGAACGAGGTTAGACAGAGATAGGCTCGTCGTGTTTCAGAGCGCGCGCGAGTTTCGTCCAACCAGCGACACTGCTTATTGAGGCGTTGGCGGTTGTCGTGGAGGCGGGTGGGTAGCTTCACGTCTGGCAAAACTCCTCCGATAAAAAACAAAGGCTAGAACTGCCAGAACTATGCCTATTCCCAAGACGATGCCCACCAAGACTAAAGGGTCAATACCCAATATAGTCTTCCCCAAGGATAGCTCTGCGTCGGCTTCTAATAAGACTATCTCAGTCAACAATATTCAGATATTGTTGTTGGGGAAGTTTCATGCAAAAAGAGCTTTCTCAAAAACAGGCGCTCTGATTTCTTTCGATTACCTCCGCAAGGACTTTTTTCATTGGCGCGCGGTGTGATTCGCGATGCGAAAACTTTCGTAATCTCGCACTGCTTATTCAGCTAGCGTACCTTTGATTAGTCTCTGTGTTCATGAGATTCTTCTTCAGATTCTTCTTCCCTCTCATCTTCTTCCTCGCCAGCTTCTTCTCCTGCACTTCTTGCTTCTTCTTCAGCTTCTCCTTTTTGGGGGTAGGTCCCTGCTAGCCAGACCTCAAACTGCTCTTTGCTTTCAGAATCGGAAAAGACCCACTCGCACAGTTCACTGACGACGACGTTGATATCAATTTCGTGATCGTCGGCCAGATGCTTCAGAAACTGCGTCCACTTTTCAGGCAGAAATACTGTTAACCCAGCCATCTTGACTTTTCACCATCGTAATGTTTCAATCAAGCCATATTTAAGCTTCAAGCTTGCCGCGCGGATTAAGAGTATGAAATCGAAGCGTATGTTGGCTTTCGGGAACTGGAAAAAAGAAAATACCGTGGATTCTACCTTTGCTCTTTCACCAATAGCAGTCTCTTTGCGATCTCTTTGGCGATCTTTTCAAGACCCTCAGCTAATTCTGCTCGGGTAACCTCATCTATCGGATACACCTTTGCATTCTTATCGATGAATACGAGTTCCAACTTCCTTTTTTCCATTGTTTCACCTCCTTCAGATTCTATTTTTCACTATTTTTAGTTTCTGGCGAGAGCGCGCTCTTGACTCGACAAAGAGAGTGATCTTCTTTTTCATCAACCAAACCTCTATTTCTTTTCCTGTTTCTTGACTAGCACATGTGCGCTGACCCTGAATGAAACGCTTGTCCAGAATGTTTAGGTATGGTGTGGCTCAGCCTTCCCTTTCGATAATATGCCTTGAATGTCTTCTTGCATTTGGAGCAAACAAAAAGCTTAACGTGGAAATCAGCAAATTCCCACTCCGTCGATGAATCCAAGGTTTCCTTTCCACATCTAGGACACATGGCCATTGTCTGACCCTATCTCATTGTCAGCAAAACTAAAGATAAAATTTTCGAAGAGTTCAAGCTCATTGCTCTTTCCAGTTTGGTTTAGGCAAGCTTTCATCAGCGTTCAATAGCTCGCATTTGGCATAGATTCAGAAGAATCTTCGGAATAGAAAAAGAAATGGTTTCGTTTAGCTTATTTTAGTAATTTCATGCTTTCTTCGAGACTCATTGCCAATTTGATTTCGCTCGTATTCCAAGCCATCCATTTTATAATCTCTGGTTCCATTGAGAATTCTTGCAGTGCATCTGAGCTTGGAGCTTCATATATCCAAATCAGTAGATGCTCCGGAACTACAGTCCATGCTCCAACCCTCTTGACTCCATGTTTCTTCTCCAGTCCACCCAATTTGGCTGGTAATGCTAGTGTCATAGCCTTCATTTTCTCATTGTTCAGCGGACAGTTCTCTGCAGAATGCCTGGAAATAATCAAAAATATGGGCATAATCGCATCCTCGAAAGAAAGAGTCTAGGAGTGTCGGATATAAATCATTTGCATGCGCAAACCTCAGTGTGAGCGTTTGAAGCACAGTTTCAACCACCTGCGTCAACTCGTTGTAGGCCAGCGCGCTACATTCCGATTTTTCCTAGGAGAATTTCTGTTTAATACTAATACTGTAATGAATGACTGAACGAATCAAGAGGCTACTCATATCGAACTAGGTAGATTGGCTTGCTTGCCTCCTTCTTCCTCTCTTCTGATGTAATATCCTTCAAGGATTTTGCATGAGGCATTCGTGCGATTTTCTCTTCTCCGATTTGTTCAGATATTGTAGTACACGGCAATTGATCGTTGATGCAGGCGTCTCTTAGTTCGGCTTTCATTCTTGGTCAAGTGCTTAGGTGTATATTAAGACTTAATAAACATTTTCACAGAACTGTAGGACGCCAAGACAAAGCCTCCCTATCCAATTTCACAATTCATGATAGCAACACTGTTGACGGTCATAATTCACAAAAGAAAATGTACTATCTAGGTCCACTCTTTTCCGGATAGAACGATAAGCACCGAACTTGTAGCAAGGAACTTCCCCCTCGCAATCGCCCGGATGCAAATGCAAATGCCAAACAAGCAAAATGTTGTGCTGTATTCAGACAAGGACTTGGTTGAAAATACGGGTAATCCTTGTCTTCAATTTGTCTGAAACGTTTGAAAATCACTTGAAACAGCTTCTAACTCAGTTTTCACACGTCAATTCAGCAAACAACTATGGAACCAACGAGACTGACGATGTTTGGTGGGCCGGACCGGACTCAGACCCGTTTGGGTTTTAGTCCAACGCTCTGGTGGGCCTTCTTAGCTCTTGATCTAGCCTCAGACCAGGCGATTCAGAACTGCCCGTCCGCGTACCCAAACGGGTTCAAGACCTGTATTCTGCAAGGTTTTTGGATGGTGGTTTTCCCAGCTCTTTCGAGGCTAGCAAGCTTGACCACTCCACTCCGAAATTTGAACTCCAAACAACATCCCGAATGACGGCTGAAGGTCGGGCCTAGTCCGGGGTCGAGCCCAATCCCTCAAGGTGAGAGATATCTCAGCATGTCTCCCTTCAGAAGCTGAAAAATAGGATGGTGGCCAGGAAAGGTGTATCAAGTCAAAATGCATATTAGCCATAAGAATTGCATTGATTAAAATATGAAGCGCTTGTCGACGAAAACTGTGGCGTTCATCGGGGTTTTTGGGGCTTTTCATGCTACGTTGTATTTGATTTCGCCCGCGTTTTTGTGGCGAAATTGGGCTATCTATTTATCGCCTATTGAGGGGATGGTTCTGGGTCCTTGGGTGGGGTTCATAGCCGCTTTGATTGGCAGTACCATAGGCAGAGTGTTGGTTCCTAGTCCTTTGTGGATGTTCGGGATAATCGCAGAGCCGTTGAGTGTAACGGTTGCGGGTTTCTTGACAAGAGACAAGTGGCAGCCGGTCGTAGCTCTCTACGGCGTCATGTTAGCTGCATACTTCATCAGTCCAATGGGCCAGTCGCTTCCGTTTTGGCCTATGCTGGACAGTATTGTTGCCGTTTGTTTAGTGTATCCCGCTGCCAAGTTGAGCAAAAACTTGTTCAGTGAGAACGTGAAGCTTCTTCCCGTATCCTTGGTCGTCGTGTCTTTCATAACGGTCGCCACGGACGGTCTGATCAGAGTTTTCCTGTTCATACCAGCTGGGCTGTACAGCAGTGTTCTGGGCTTATCTCCTGCGGTTGCCACGGTTGCGTTCGTGGGCGGTGGGGTTGACTCTTTCATTGAAGATGCCCTTGTCGTGTTAATCGCCTTCGTTGTTGGTGTTCCAATTCTTTTGGCCTTGCGAAAGGTTTTGGACCTCAAAAAACCGTTAAGTTAAAAGAAGCCCGGAGATCTTGCTGTCTGTAACCTAGGCGGCTCTCTGATTGTTCTCTCCCTCTCACACACACACCCCGTTTTGATATTCAATGAGCACGCCCCAACAACCTCTTTCTAAGCGTCACAACGCGCCTACTGTGGATTGCTCTGTTTCGGTGCTTCTTTCTTAAGCAAACCCCATGCTACAAATATGATGCCTATTAGAAATACCGCTCCGACCGCACCGTAGAAATGCCACTTGTTTTCGACGCCTCCGTAGATGTTAGCGATATGGAGATCCTGCACTCCCCCGAGGATCAGAGCGATGATGATGAGCGCTACGCCTATTGCCAAAGCTGTCATTCTTGGCTTCACTTACCACCCTGCCTTCACCATATACGAATAAGAAAGTTACGAATAAGAAAGTATTTAACCGTTCAAACACCGTTTGATTGGAAGATTACGCAGCATGGCGGTCCGACCAATTGCTCGCAAACACTCATTCCGAAATCGGCGCAATGCACAATGTGGGTCAGGAAATATGATTTGTCGGACTTGAACCTAACTGGAAATGGGCCGGACCGGACTTGAACCGGCGACCTTCTGCACGTCAAGCACCTGGAATACCCACAATAGAATTGCTTACAAGGTTTAGAGAGTTCTTGAAAGTTGATTTGAGACGCTCTGATAAGACTGCTTATGAGCACAAGTACTACATCAAGAAGTTCTTGAATGATCTGCGGAAACCAGTAGAGTCTGTGACTATTGAGGATGTTCGAGACTACCTGAAGAACCTGAAGATTAGTTCAGCTCAATACAAGAATATTCTAATGGCTCTCAAGATTTTCTTTAGAGACTTCTTGAAGGCACCTGAAGTAGTTTCAAGCTTCAAGTTTCCACACCAAGTCTTCAAGCCTAAACAGATACTCTGCAAAGAACAACTGAAACAGTTCTATGAGTGCCTTGAGACACCAAAAGAGAAAGCACTATTCTTACTTTATGCAACAACAGGACTAAGAAGAGACGAAATTCGATCACTCAGACCCGAGGACATCGACTTTGAAAAGCGCATGATAACTCCAAACAACCATGAAGGCGAGACAAAGAAGTCATGGGTGAGCTTTTATAATGACGAAGCAGAGCAAGCTCTGAAAGAGTATTTGTCGATCAAGAAGACTTCCAGAAGCCGAAGATTGTTCCCGATGCAGAGACAAGAAGTGGTTGAGCTCTGGAAAGTTGCACAAGACAAAACAGGCATAAACATTACTCCACAGAAGCTGCGTCAATGGTTTTGCTCAGAAATGCTAAGGCTAGGAGTGTCCGAAACCTATGTTGATGCTTTCTGCGGTAGAGTACCCAAATCGGTCTTGGCTAGACATTACACAGATTTCTCCCCACAAAAGCTCAAAGAGATCTACGAGAAAGTCAATATCAACTGTATGCTCTGACCATGGCACTAACGAATCTAATGTTCCACTTTCCCTTCTAATGGTATACTCTGAAAACCATACCCTGAAAAAGGAAGCACCCGATCGAACTAGAGGTTTACTCAAGCAAAATGAAGGGGGCTGTACTATGGGTTACTGCTCTAGTTGTTTTATTCTTGTCTCGATGAACTGTGTCACTTTCTTTTCGGAGTAAGCTTGGGCTTCTTCTTGTTTCTTGAGTTCGCTTTTCACCGTTTGAATCAGAACTGCAGGGTCCACTGGTTTGACCAGAAAGGCATCAGCCTTTCGGTTGACGGAATCTATGGCATTAGACATTGAAGGGTATCCCGTGACCATTATCATGACCATTTTGGGAGTGGTCTCCTTGAACGTGCTCAAGAGCACTGTTCCTTCCATATCTGGTAGTCGATAGTCTAACAACGCCAAGTTGTAGTAGTTGACCTGTGCTTTTTCAATCGCTTCTTGCCCTGTTTCTACGGCATCAACAATGTATCCTTCCGCCTCTAATAACAAGGAAATTGTCGTTCTTATGCTGGAGTCATCGTCGACCACAAGAATTCGTTTGCGTTCTCTCAAGGTCTTTCACCTCCCTTCTCTCTCTTTGCGCTGAGTGTTTGAACAATTGGTGTAGAAGGGAGTGGTTGTTCTGCGCCAATGTCGCATTTACGTCCTGTTAATGGGAGAACGATTTTGAAAGTTGAGCCTTTTCCAACGATGCTTTCTGCCTCTAGCCAGCCACCGTGTGCATCTAGTATGCGTTTGGTGATTGCTAATCCGAAACCCATGCCTCTGGCTTTTCTTGTTACCAAAGGGTTTCCAATTTTGCATTTGAATTCTTCAGGGAATCCGCAGCCTGTGTCTGAAACGTTGAACTCCAATTGGTCATTCAAAGGTATGCTCTCGACAGTCAAGGTTCCACCTTTGGGCATTGCTTCAACCGCATTTTGAATCAGATTGGCCAGGGCTTTGGAAAATAGGTTCGAGTCTGCGACTATTTCTGGTTCCTCATTTGTCCTGTCGAGAACATGAATGTTTTGTGGAATTCCGACAGAAAGAAGGGCGGTTGCGGCGATCGATTTTGGAGTGGTTCTTGTGAGTTGTGGTCGAAGCTCTTGTGAATATTCTACGAGGTTTCTTACGATGGTATCCGAATAGATAATGCTTTTTTCAATCTCATCGAGCATGCGTCTGCTTTGCTCGACTTGTCTGATGCCTGTCCTCAGAAAATAGGCAGCGTTACGGATTCCTTGCAGTGGATTGCGGAGATCATGTCCAACCATTGTCGCCAGTTCTCCGATCGTGGCAAATCTCTCTGCTTTTGTGAGTTTCAAAGTCGTGTTTTCGATTCTTGTCAACATGCCGTTCAGACCGTGTGCCAGTGATGTTATCTCGTCATTGCCTTTGACTGTGACGCGTTTGGACAGGTCACTGTTCTCGCCTAATGAGCCGATTTCTTTGCTCAGCTTGGTCAGGCGGGAAAGTACACCTTTTTCAAGAAGAATCATGATGGTACCGAATACGATAACTGAGCCAACAGAAAACAGCATTATGAAGTAGTTGATTGTTGTTTGGCCTTGAGCAAAAATAGTTCTGGGCATCTCGGCCCTGATGATAAGGGCTGGATTCGAGAATACGTCACTTATCAACGCATAACCTCCGACAATCGTGCCATTTAGAGCTCTCGCAAACACGGGAGCTTCAATTGACAAAGTCGAGTTCGCCATTTGAAAGTCAACAGGGAGATAGGCATCGTCAGTTCTGTGCAGGATTAATGGCAGATGAGTCCTGTCAGACAGATCGTTGATTCTCGCTTGGTCTAGGTTCTTGCCCATAATGAGTGCTCCCCGGACAGGGCCCTCGGCATCGCTTGTCAATATAGGTCTTGAAGAAATCATCGCCGTGGAATTCGGTAGAGTCAATATCCCGGCCACATAGTCAGTCTCGTTGTTACGACGCCAGAGATCCTCGTGCTCTGATATCGTATGCATCAGTTCTTGGGGAAGTGGGATTTCGTGGTCTGCTGCCAGATCGTATGCTTTTGCGTATACAACTCCTCCCGTTGAATCTATGTATATGATGAAATTTAGGTTACTGTGTCTGAAGGTTTCGTCCATCATGTTGGACTCAATATATGCCGTGTTGTTGTCTTCTATGAAAGCATAGGTATCGTCCCATGATGCATAGTCGTTGGTAAAGACATCCAGATTATTGATGTCTTCTTTGAGTGCACTCGCGACTCTTTTCGTGTTCTGGGTGGATGCATCCTCCTCCAGACTCACGTAGCTTCTGATTAGTACTGTCTGTGACAACAGATACACGCCGACTATTGTACAAAGGCACACGACACCTATTGCGAGGGCTGTCTTTACACGTATTTTCATAGTGCTGCCGCCGAATCGATCATGGATACTTGATTGTTTGTGTCGAACGTTTCTCGTGCTTTTTCAAGAGATGATGTGAAGGCTATTTCAGGATGTTCACTAGGTTCAAAGGTCAAGCCGACTTTTTCGTATAATGTCTTGAGTATCAGGGCCTTGAGGAACTCTGCCCCTAGTCCAAAGATTTTCTCTATTGCTTGAACAAAGAGGTCCGTCTCGTCAGCTATCTTCTCTTTTGGAAGATTGTACTTGTTCTCAAGGTAGAAAAAGATTGCTTGCTTTGGAGATTCTCCAAGGACTGACAACCCCTTTTCAACTGAATCTTTCACAATATTCGCAAACTCTAAACTAGGTTTCACTTGGAGTCCTCCGACGCGGATGCAATGAAAATGCCCCTATGTCTTATGTCGTTTATGAATTCTGAGTATTGAGAGTCAATTCGCAGAGAAGTAGTACAAGCTCCGCAGAATCTCTGTTTTCTCATTCCGATCCTGCACTCCGCCTTTCACTAACTGTTTGGGACGTCTCGGTTGCTGGCACCAAAGCTACCAGATCCGTCTCATGCTTCTTGTCAACTTGAGTCGCAGCAGGCAAGGTCACCGTGAAGGTTGTTCCCTTGCCCAGTGTGCTCGTCACAGATATTGTCCCACCGTGGGCTTCAACATATCTCTTACAAATTACAAGCCCAAGTCCAACCCCCCGTGTCTTGGTTGTGAAAAGGGGTGTCCAGAGCTTCTGCAAGGTTTCATTGGACATTCCGACACCAGTGTCAACAAAACTGATAGACAAATTCTCGCCATCAATACCGATGGCAATCGTCAAAAGACCACCATTCGGCATTGATTCTGCGGCATTCTTGATGATGTTCGTGAAGACTCTTTCTATTTTGTCCGCTGCAGCTTCGACTCTGATACTGTCAGGTACCAGATCCTGTACCTCAACGTTCTCGGGGACGTTAGCAAGCATCAATGAATGTTGAACCAATTCCTTCAGATTTGTCAGTTGTTTTCCGAGCTTGATCTCTCTTGAAAAATCCAGCAAATCACTCGTGATATTGTTTGAGTGGGCTACATTGTCATCGATTGTTTCAAGCATTTGCTTCTCTTTTTCATCCAACTTGGGACCTGCCCGTGTTTTGAGGTAATAAACCGCGTTCCTTATGCCAGCTAAGGGACTCCGCAGGTCGTGTCCGACCATTGCCGCAAGTTGACCAATCTCAGCCATTCGCTCAGCCTGGCGCAATTTGTTAGTCTTCTCTTCAACCAACTCTTCCAGATGTGTGCGCGTATCGTTCAACTGCCTGATCAGCTGAGCATTTTCAATTGCCACGGCTGCCTGATGCAAGAAGAGCTCTAATGGTGCCAATGTTTCCTTGGTAGGTCGTCTGCCATCATTGGGATCATCCATGCTTAACACTGCAACAACGCGCCCATCAGCCAAACGAAGCTGTGCATAAAGCAAATCATCAGGATTCCAATCAACCATCTCTTCAGGTTTCAAATGGCTCGGCACTGTGCCTCTGCCAAACTTCTCGCTGATAATAGGATCGTTCCAAGGCACATAGTAGAACTCGCCCAGTCTAAATCGTTCAAACTCTGGACCAAATCGTTCTTTCCAGACTTTCCCTTCTTGTCTGTTTGTCCAGAGAAAATTCTGTTCTTCTTCTGTCAAGCCTGATGTAACAATGTCTTCAAGTTGCACAATGTTTAGATGCTCATCTCTAACTGACAGCACAATTCTTCGCCAGCCAAGACTGCCAATGGCATCCAAGATCGCTCGAAGGCGTTGTTGCAGATCATTAGAATGAATCATTTCTGCCGAACTTCGCATCAACGATGATTGCTGGTCAACCGCCCGAGCAAGCTTTTCTTCGCTTTTTTTCAGTTCAATGGTTCTCGCTTCTACCATTGTCTCTAGCTGTGTCGCATATTTCTGAAGCTTTCTTTTCATCTGCCTCTTATTCGTGATATCCTGCATGATCGTTTCACAGCCTATGATCTTCCGTCCTGCCTCACGGGTTACTTGCGTATTCTATGATAGCGCGCGCAAATACTCCGTTAGGCAAGTATGACTTCCTGCTCTTCATAGGAATGAAAGAAACTCTACTTAAGAACTATGAATCTGAAACATGGTTTCACAGTATAGGATTCAAACGTGCGCTAAGGAAGACTCTCCTATTTTCTTTTTCTGAACAGCATTGTTTCATTATGGCTGCAGACGAACTCAAAACCTGCTTCAATCAGTTTCTGTGCTTCTCCTATGCTACTAGCTATAGCTGAGCAGTACTCATCGCTCTCAAACTCTTCTAGTTGCGTATAGATTAACGTGTTAGCGATATTCTTGTGCCCCAACAAACTCATCACATGTATGCACTTCGAACAAAAACCGAAAACACACCATCACTTTCTAGGGAGTCCTTAGAATGTTTTCGATGTTTCGTTGTTTTGTGTATTTATGTCGTTGTTCGATAGAGTGTGTGCCTTCAAGCGCGCGCTAGTGGCACACACACTTCAGTTCCTTTAACAGTGTTTAATCTACAAGAATTTTTGGTCCGTACGCGCTAGCGTGCGCTAGTTACTCTACGCATTTTCGTCTTCTTTTCGATGCCGACCTTTGGGTTTCTTGAGAAGTTCTTTCCAGTCAAATGTACGTTCAGCTAAAGACACAAGCTCAGTGATTCTCTCACTAAGATCATGTGGATCCAAGCTCTTCCATCTGTCCACAGCTATCTCTTTAGCGAAACAATAGTTGATGTAACGATTAAGAGTCTCTTCGCTGTTCTGCTTGGCCTTGATATAATCGCTGTGGTGATCATTAATATAGACAGTCTTCATTTCTGGATCATAATTCGAATGAGGACCATCTTCGCTTAGATCCTTTTCTTCAAAATTCGGAGGACGATCTCCTGATGGAGGTGGAGGCGGCGGGGCAGGTGGCAGATCTTTGACGACCCAGATATTTGTGGCCGTCGTTTTCTTAATTGTCTTCTCTTCTCCTTCATCCTGTATGTATTGAAGTACCGTAACTGTCAATGTCGTTATTCCTTCTTTACTGAATGCTTGAAAATGAGCAGTCTTCTTCACGTCATCTGTCAACCGACCCAAAAGTCTCTCATCAAGTTTCCAATAATAGATCAGAGAAGAATCGCGCACTATGTTTCCATTCTTGTCATAGGGTCTTGCCGTGAGTGATTCTGCTGTCCTGAAGGCGACTCTCGCATTTTCGGGCGTCACTTCCACTCTATATATTGGACCTACTAGAGGAGGTGGAGGCGGGGGAAGATTGGGTCCTGTGTCTTTGGGTCCTGTGCCTTTTCGCGTCCATTCTTCAGAGAGATTCTTGAATATCTTTTGCCAGGTTTCCTGAAAAATCTGGTTGAATTTGCTCCTTTGTCTTGCCCTTTTCCAAGCTTCCAACCTATCCACGAATTCACCTAGCTGCTTTGTCACGCCTACCATTGTCTTAATGAAGGCGCCTAACCACTCGTCATTCACAAATGCTGTTCTCGAAGGAGACAAGTTCCCAAAAGGATAATTGACTTCGCCATAGACTTTCTTTGCGTTCCAAGGATAGACGTTCAGTTCGGGGATTTCCGTTATGTCATTGTAAGCTTTTGATCCTTTGCTGAACACTGGAACTTGGAATTCATCAATTGAGTCAACAGGTGGATTTGCAAAAATCTCCATTGCAATATAGCCAAAAGCTCCTTCCGTTTCAACTCTTGTCGTTAGAAACTTAGCGCCTTCATATTTCTTGGGCTTGACAAAATATTTTCTACCATGATCGTCAATAACTAGCTCTATATCAGCATTTTTCATCAAGACTGTTCTGCAGGCCCTACTGAGATACTTGTCTAAGATGTTACCGGTAATCAAGTTCATTTGCGTTTTCTGTAACTCATCAATGACTACTACCGATCCCGATCTTCTTGATAACTCTGGAGGGGCGTCCACATCGTGTTTTATCGTTGCATCTTTAACTTCCTTAAGCCAAGTCATCATTGAACAAGGACCAACTGATCCATCCTCAAGGAGTGACCTACTGTATATTGTGAGACGCCCTCCGAGAGCCCAAAAGCTGAATAGTCCTATTGCATACCGCCCGATTGATCTGCCTTCATCACTAGCCTTCTGAAATTCAGCAAAATTCTTCTTGATTGAGTCACCAACATGTCTGACCGTATATTCAAAATCAGGCATTTCAAAGTGAGGATCAGAAGCATCCCTATGCGGTTCCCATCCCGGTCCATTGTCGACTACCTTAATATGAGGGTTGCGTTTGTCCTTCTTGCGTATCAGGACGCACGCCTGCTTTCCGTTTGATGGTGAGTATTGTTTTCTGGAGAACGCATCCAATGCATTATCAACAAGCTCTTTGACTTGGACACGAGGATCACGGGAAGATAGTGTATTCGCAATGATTTTTACTAAATCCCAGTCGTCTGCAGCACTGAAGGGAATTCTTTCTTCAGAACCCTGTACTCCAGCTGGCATTCACTCACCATTCTCTTTACCTTTCATTGTGTAGGTCGAAAACAGAAGCCATCTTTGGAACTTGTCTTCATCGTAGAGTGCTCTCAAAAGGGTCGTTATGTATCCAACATCTTGACCGGGAACGATTTTCTTAAAGGTTCTGCGTTCATTTTCTGAACATCTCTTGAAAAATTCAAGCTCCTCCGACAATGACATCAGTAGCTTCATGACATTTCTTGCCCTTTCTTCAACACTGTTTGATGTGGGTTTCTTTGCCATCTCTTGATAGATTCTTGCTTCACCAAATCTTGTGTCGATTTGATCAATCTTTTCTCTTAATGCCTTGACCTCCCTTGCTAAAACTCCAATGTCGAAAGATTGTTCTTCAGTTTTGAAGCTTATCGAAGGAGTCAAATCTGACGTGAGGATTTCAGCATCTTTCAGAATATTGAGGACTGCGATTATGTTTTTCTCAGAGGCTGGTCTTCTAACACCGCTCTTATATTTTTTTAGCGCACCAGTTTTTACTCCGTATTTCTCAGCGCACCGATTCAAGGTAAGCCCTAGCTTCTTAATAGCTGACCTCAACAGATTTGGCAAATCCTCAGGCAAGCGTTGATCTCTTTGCGTATTAGAAGCTCTCGCTTTATGTTGAATCCTTCTTTCAGTCGACATCGAAAAGAATGGTGATATTGCAGCATCCGTAAGAGGATCGAATTCCTTCAATCCGGTTGTTTCGCGTATTTTTCTTCTAAGTTCAGGATCAAGAGCCCGACGTGAGCCATCTCTTATCAGGTGAAGATAACCTTTTGTAATGCTCAAAGATCTTTCCATCGCTGACAATGAACCATAAGTTCTTTGTGAGGAAAACCATTTTTTCAACGCCCCTGATTCTATTTCTCTAATGCTGCTCAAGTCTTCACCTCATGAGCCAAAAGCGCATTGCCTGAATCGGTAACAGAATATTCTGATTTCTGAGCATCTTTCTTGATTTTGATGAGACGCATCTCAACGAGTCTGCCAATGATGCCAACCTGCATTGTGTTAACAAATTTTTCGGAGATCTGAACTACGAGATGCTTGTCTCGAAGGAAACTTTCCACCCCCCGATGTAGAGCAGTCGGTGTACGCGCCCCCTCTTTTATGGATCTCAGAACAGACAACATGTACGCAAACTCTCCTGGTTTATTTACCTCCAAATGATCTAACAGAAATTCGACTTCAGCAACTGAGAAGGGGTTTTCAATTTGCTTCTCTTCTAGCATCAATTCATCAATCAAAGGTGAGGGCAGACATGCAAGTTTGCGGCCAGCCTCAGTTAGCCCTATAACAACAGAACCATCTTCAGCAAGTTCAATTCTCGCCAATCCGAGCCCAGTCAGAATACCATCAGTCCACTTTCCACTAGGCAGTCTGCCAATGTAGAAATTTATGAACCTCTGTTGGCTTCCTGGATCTTTCTTGGGCAAAGCGACATAAAGCTCTTCTCCACGTATTCTGTTCGTCTTGTCTCTCTTCTCTATGTATGTACGTGTTGACGTAGTAGTCTCAGCCACGTCCGCACTGAATCGTTTTAGATCTACGCGGTCACTTCCCTGAAAGAGAATCTTGTTGGCGAGAATTCTGAGAACCATTTTAGCTGGAGCAAGTCTGTTTATTTGACCCCACAAAGGGAAGGATTCTGTCTCCTTGGTTGATGACAAAGGCGGCAAGACAGGTAACGGAATCTCTTTTGGACATGCCAAGAATTGACTATATTGTTGGATTCCTGTATGGTGCTTGGTTTGGACTACTTTTTGTGTAATTTCCTCGTTAGACTCTGTTACGGACTCGTTGTTCGCCTCAAACCTCCCGTGCCCATCGGTTTCAATCAAGATCTGATTGGCTATCGCGATCTCGATGAAACTTTCAACAGATCCATATGTGCCCTTCTCAACAAAATCTTTGATCTTTTTGTAGCTCTCAGGATTCAACTTGACGGCTACAATCATTAAACTCCCACTATATATCCAAGTCTAGCGCAGCGTTACTTATATGTTTTTCTAATAATAGTGGTGTTATTAGATTTAATATCAATGCATTGCTATCACTCATGGCAGTAAGCCGATTTGAGCAGCGCGCGATGTCCCCAGAATATTTTCAAGGTTTTGTTGTTTGTGTGTTTGATATCTTGTTGTTAGTGTGTTTGTGCTACTGTGCGATTGCTATCGGTGAAGCTATCAGGAACTTTGCAAGGTTCCGCTTCGTTGTTCAAAGAGCGCTTTCAATTATCTTTTGATTTTTTCTTATTATTAATTTCATATAAGAAATTCCTAAAAGATAATGGTGTGCTTGACTGAAGATCGGCGTAATAGGTCATTGAGCTAATGCGACGTTGTGATTAGGTATTTGCACAAAGTGTATCTGCACTATTGTGTTGCAGAAAAGAATAAATATAGACGCACGCGCCTTGTAGAACCGACTCATCAAATTGAGGATGAGAAAATGTATGAACTGAATGAAGAAACGAGGAGGTGGACAGTTTGATATGTGAACCTGGCTGGTCTTGCTTCAGCCGACTCTTTATGCAACCATGTCCGCCTTCTCAAAACAAGAGAAATTAGCTAGCGATCTCCTGCAGAGAAAAGGCATTTTCATCATACACAAAGTGACGCGTGCCGGTGCAAGCTTTACCATTGTCAAGACTGCTCTTGAAAAAGGACTAACAGTCTGCGTTCTGACACCTACGAAGAACATCATTAAGAAGCTTCAAGAAGAACTACCGTCCTTGCTCGGATATACTCCTCGAATGATCACAGTTGGTCCTAATTGCGAGCTGTGTCGGAAGCTTGACAAAAAACTGGGAAAAAAACTCGCTTTTCAATTCAAGGAAGATTGCAGCAAATGTGAATTCAATGGAAAACCATCAGAATGCAGCTACCAAAATCTGCATATGAACAGTTTTGACTTGTATTGCCTAACATACGATAAGCTCAGAGCACTGCTGCAATATCGGGTCAAAGAGACAACGATGATCATCGACAAATTGCGTGGTTGTGATGTTCTTGTGCTTGACGAGTTTGCCACCGCCGCGCTTTCACAAGTTCAAACCATAGAGCTGTTTGACAAATTCAAGACTGCACGTGAACAACTTAGGATAATCATTAAACCATTGCTTCCGAAGAACAAGAATTGGGCCAACATGTTGAATACCTTCCTACAGTACTTCGAAAACATCAAAATGAGCGCCATTTATGAGAATATCGTCTGGAACTCGGTTCTCCTTCCAGAAAAGGCTCACAGTGACTATTTTGTCGAAGGCTGGCTTCACATAACCAATGTTACAAAACGAGAAATTGACACAAAGGATTTGCAGGTAGCATTCCTCAGCATGTTTGCCAAGAAAGTCATCATTAACGTGGACGGACAAAATGTGAGTCTGACACCATGGATAGACGACGTCTTAGCGTATCTCAAAAGCTTTATCGAGATCTTCGGCAAGGACAAAGCAGTTTTCATTGTTGACTCATATCTGCCGTCTATCAACTTCGAGGCAATATTTGGCGATGGTACAAGGGACATTTTCTGGGGAGACCCATTGGATACCAACAAAATGCAGCTAATCGTCGCTGATACCGCCCATTGGGGTGTCAGGGATTTCATGAAGGATTGGAAGCTCCGGGAAAAAGTGAAGACCATTCTGAAAATGGTACTTGAACGGTTCTCTCCTGATAAAGTGCTCATAGTGGCTACGAACAAACACATGGCTAAAGAGATGCATAATTGGCAGCTGCCTAGTTCTGTGAGAATCACTTGGTATCGAAGCGATTTGATGCGAGGCATCCAAGCAGAAGATCGAAAAATAATGGTATGCGTTGGCGAACCTTACTTGCCAAAGAGAGCTTACACTGACTCATCGAAATCCTTTAAGATGGACGATTTCGTTGTCGAAATGGAGGCTTTGATTAGTACTGAACAGAAAGCGGTTCAGATTCCATTTTTGTTGAGATGGGACAATACGCGCGGCGAATTTGTTAATGCTATTGGACGTGTCAAAGACCCACTAGGCAGAGAGAGAAGTGTTATCATCACTCTCGGAATGCAAGGCTATGAAGTCAAGAAGCTGCTCAAAGATAATTCACCATTTCCAATCCCCAAACCTCACATCACACAAACCATGTTTGGCGGAGGAATGTCTGATGAAGGGCTCATTATTGCACAGCTTTGGTTCGACGGCGTAGAAGTTGAACAACCTAGACACTTGGCAGTTCTAGCGCGAATAATCTGTCACACAAAACAGAAAGAATCTGTGTCTGCTAGTCAAATAGTCATTGGTCAAACAGAGCTTATCAAAAACATTGCGTCAAAATATCAGTCAGTTCTCGAGAAATATGGCGTCAAGGTCGTGCTAAAGCAAGGCGGAATGTCATTCGCAAAAGCGTAGATCAGGGACATTGCTAAATTTCCCTTCTCTTTTTTCTTTTGTTTTTTTCTTATCTTAGATTTCTATATAAGAAAAAATCCAAAGATAATTTTGACCGTGCTTCAGACTGATAGTTGAGTGATGACGCGCTCGAGAGATTCAGTGACCCGATTCTCAAAAACATGGATTTTTCATTCGGCCGATTAAATTGAAAAGCAAGTAACAATACATTTCGAGATTTTAGCGTGTTAGTCAATGTTCAATCGGTCAGAATTGATGATTCAATATATGAGAGAAGAGACAAGAAGAAAGCCCAAAATAGAAAACTTGACTCGGTGCTTGAATTGTTCTGTCTTTTCGGTTTGCAATGAGGGGAGAAAGGAGAATGTTGTCTGTTGCACGCATTACAGAGAAGTAGAGGCTGAGAGTCAGGTTGCTGTGATGCTCTTGACGGAGTTGTGCCGACAGGATCAAACGAGAAAGGAAAAGGAGGTTATTGAGGATTTGCGAGAAATGGCTTACATGTTGAAACAGGAACTTCCTCAGATCAATGATGAAGAACTTGTTAGACGGCTCGAAGAATGCGCCGACAGGTTAGACATACCTCGGAAGAGTGCCTGGCACGCAAACTGAAGAAGAGAAGAGTTGAGGGCGGCTCAAACTACAAGAGGCTATCGCGCACTATGAGAGTTTGAAATCAATACAAAGAAACAGAGGTACGATGTGCATGCGTGTAGAAATCAGGTCTTCGCGCTCTGACGCTTACGATTATTGTCAACGCTGCGATTGACGCAAAAATGTTCATGAAAGTTACATTTCGGATTGGCAGGATTGTACGAGCGCTGCTTGCCGTTTTCAGAATCTCAGAAGCCCTCAAGAAGTTCGAGTATTGCTCAACAGGATTATCAGACGGCTTCTTGTCATTATCTGGTTCAAGAGGACGTGTTGGAGGTGGCGCTATAACCTGTGCAAACCCCGAGCTGATTCCAACGTTTAGTCCGACTTGAGCGTTGACTGTTATGCTGACACCATAATCCAATTTCACGGTGACATCGTACGCTTGATACGCATTCTCTAAATGCATAGAATACGTCCCGTTTTCACTTGCGGCAAAGTTGAAGTCGGTACTTGAAACATTGTGAAAGCCTTGAACAGTAGCTCCCGAAGGGTTGGTTATGAAAAAGTCGACATAGCCAGCACTGACTGACAGATTGCCAAACACCTGGGCAGAAACCGCAAGGTCAACATTTTCCACGGCTCCTTGCATCGGCCCTATTACGAATGACCCACCTCTCGCTCTAGCGACAGAAACACAAAAGGCGACCATCAAAACTGAAACAGGAAGAAGAATCAGGCACAGCTTTGTGGTTTTTCTCATTGTGGTTTTGTTGCTCTCTTTGAATAGCTCACACGCCCGCTTAAAAAGTTACTGCGCGCGTGATGCTTCTATCGATCAATATGCAAATAGTCATCTGTGCAGAGACACAAACTTCTTAATGGACCTGTCATAGGTCTTCTCTACCTCAGGTGAAAAGTAGCAGGCTGGAAGTTCATCGTTAGCTCTATGATTTCTCATACATTCACAACATCTACCTTTCAAATCACACGCGTACGTGCAAGAACAGCGTTTCAAGTTGGTTTGAAGGTTTGGGCATTCACTCAATTTCCTCATTACCTCGTTGTACATAACCTCAAAGCCTTCAATATTTACGTATTTACGGGAATTTTCTAAACTCTAATTCTAAAAAAGATGAAAATCTTGGAAATTCTATATTTCCTACCTCGCTTAGAAATCAGAATTTTAGAAATTCATTTGCGTTACCTAAGAAGGTGAAATACAAACAAGTGATATGCCACCACTAACAGTGGTCGAATGGTGCTGTCGTAACAAAGAGGCGTAATAGAGATAGGTGTGCGCTAAGGGAAAACTGTTTTAAGCATTATGGAATAATGTTATCGCGATGAAGAGTATGATATTCGTGACTTTGATGCTGCCCAGAGGAAAAGGTGCTAGCGCAGTCAAATACCTTAAGGAGCTCAAAGCGCCTAAAGGAATAAAGATTCGAGACATTTTCTTCGCTTTCGGCAAATATGATACTGTTATAATATTCGAAGCTCCAGATGAGCGGACAGCCATGAATTTTGTAATGGAAACAGGATTCGCAACGGAATACATTATGGAAACCATGATAGTCATTCCCGCAGAAGAAATCACTGGCAAGCCCAAGTAGCAGCAAAACAAATTTCACCCCACTTCAAGGTGCGCTCTCTGTTTATTCGAGGCAAGAAGATCACTGAGTAAGCACAAGCATGCGCCATTGATGATCGTGGTTGAACAGTCGTATCGGAGAGGTTGTAAAGAACTAAGGCTTTGAAAGAGATTAGTAGTGGCGCGCCGGAAAGGGACAAGCCATAAAAATTGTAATGACTCAGTTATACCAGAAGAGAAGAATCGTTCTCAGGAAAGAGGGCGAGTTTTTTTTCTTCGTGAGAAGTAGGTGGTCAAATGCGGAAGAAAGGAGAAACATCAGTACAAGATCGAGAGCGGCCTCAACCTCGTAAGAAGAAGGAAAGAGAAAAGCAGCGTAAGGACAAAAAGTCTGCCAGACTTGAAAGGCAACAGTCCAGATAGGGCGTGCGCGCCTCTTTTTTCTTTCACAGAAAGTCACCTTCAGCGTGCACCATTCGACTTACCTAAAACAATAAATGTCCTAGCTGATTACGCTTTGAGCGAGGTTTGACTATGAAGCCTACATGGAATCAAAAGGAAGTGCTTCCAATGGTGAGGGATACTATCTACGCTTTGTGCAAGAAGAAGGGCGATTGGGTCACTAAACAGGAAACGGTGATTGCCCTTCTTGAAGATCCGCGGATTTCGAAATCTGCAGACGAGGCGTACAGACTGCAGAAGACGGACAAGACACATATCTTGAGAAACATGGTGGACTGGCTGGATTTCTGGGTTACTAAGCTCGAGAGAAAAGAGCCGCTGCCAGATTGGGCTTGTGAATTGGCTACGGAGATTTTGGAGAAGTCTGAACGGAAGAAAATTGACAAGAAATGGGCTTACAAGTTGCGCTAGCGCGCGCTAGAAAATCAACCATCCAATTTCTAGAATAAAAAGAAAGAAGGAAAAAGAATGAGTGAAAGATACAGAAAATATGGTAGAGCAAAGAAGTGCAGATGTAAGAACTGTGGGCTGGAGTTTAAGACAGAAGGAACTCCTAGGAATTGTCCCAGATGCCATTCAGTCATTGAGGTCTAGAGCGCGCGCGCTCTATATAATCTATCTTCGTTTCTTCTTTCTATGGGTGATGGTGTGGTACGGGTTAGTGTGGAAGGAATTAAGAACGGCCTTTACGTCAACACGGTGGCCCGGACAAAAACGTTCGACATGAACACAGAAGCCACCATGTTTCCAGACGAATTCTACAGCTTCGTCAAAGAGTTGCAAGAACAACTAGCAGAAGGAAAAATAGACAGGATACTCGTACAAAGACGGCCCTAATCCTCTTTTCTTGCATAAGTAGTCGCGCGCGCGATCGATCATCTTGACTGATGAAACGCAGTAGATGATAGTATGAATGACTTGATGGTTGAATATTGGTATCATAACGGAGAGGCTTGAGAGAACTAAGAGGTTTGCAGAGAGATTGGCTTCGTTGAGCTCGAAGAGCTCGCTTTTCTTAGTGCGCGCTACTTTCCATAGAGGGGCTTTCGAATGAGTTTTTGACGCGTTCGAAAATCAAGTAGCCTACCTGTTCTTTTCCGTTGACAAGAGTCGGAGTAGTCGATACAGAGAGAGTTCTTCCCTCGATCTTGAAGTTGCGTTCTTGGATTCCGCCTATCCAATTAGGGAACAGACTGACTTCCACTTTTACTCGAAACTTGTCTTTCTCGATTTCATAAGGTCCGGAGTATGATATGTATGAATTTGCGGCGTTCGCTCTTTCTTCCACTGTGCCTCCCTTCATGTCTTGTGAGGAGAATTTCTTGCGATTGGCGTTCATTATTGCCACGCAAAAGTAGCCTTCTGGACTGAAGATGACGTAACCAAGAACTTCTTTCCCCCACGGATAGGAGACAGATCCGTCCGATGCCCTTGTTTCGAGCGATTTCAGTTTCCATGCTCCCAATAGAGGATTACCCTTCATCTGTGACACTTCCATAGCGACAAACGTTGTATCTCACCACAATATTAGGATCTTTCTCGTGCGCAGAGAGACTGAAGGGAACTAAGAGGTCGTGCAAAGAGATTGGCAGTTGTGTGCTCGAAGAGCACGTTAATTTTTCTTTTCGTTTTTTCTTATTTAGTTTTCATTATAAGAAATTTTCAAAAGATAGCTGACTTGTGGAAATCTAGCCGAGGGGTAAAACTTTGCCCCAAACCAAACCCTAATATTAAAACTATTAAATCTAAAACATGCATAGCAGCAAGCAATCATGATCAGGTGAGCGAAGGTGGCAAAAAGTAAATTATCTGACTCGGAACTCATGGGCGCCTTGCAGATAGATGCCAATACCTTGGAGATGTTCAAGAGGGTCAGGGAGAATGCCCTGAAGGACGCAAGGGTGATGGATGCCAGGAAGAACGTGAAGATCAGAGTCTTGGGCATCTCCGGTTCGGCAAGGGACGTAGTAGAGACTTCGCAGGAGAATTCCAACTCGGAGGAGCTACTCAAGAGATGCTTGGAGTATTGCAGGGAGTTCGGCGCGGAGACGGAGCTGATTCCGCTCAGAAAATATGACATACGCCACTGCAAGGCCTGCTACTCAACGACAAACACCCAGTGCCATTTCTATTGCACCTGCTACCCCCGTGGCACGGAGGGGGACGATATGACGAATATCCTCTACGATAAGATCTTGGGAGCGGACGCGATAGTCTTCGCCACCCCAGTGAATAACTTCAAGATTTCTGCACTTATGGCAAACTTCATTGATAGGTGCATCAGCCTCGACGGCAGCTTGGAACCAGCGAATGCCCAAAGACCGAAGGACAAGGAGCTCAACATAAAGCACATGAAGTTCATCGAGCTGACTGCCGACAATGACGTCCTCGGAAGCGGTATGCTAAGGCGGTTCCTCGGCAAGGTTGCAGGGATAATCGTCACGGGACATGAGGCTGGGGCCACACTGGCCATAAGCACGCTATTTTTGACTTTGAACCAATTCGGCATGCTATTCCCGCCGTTCAGCTGCATGTATGCGATGTCTTCGGTGTGCTACTCGACCTACGAAGACAAGAAGATAGTGCTGAGTGACTGCTACATAGAGGAAACGAGGATGCTTGCAAAGAACGTCATGGCCGCATTGAAGATTGTTGGAGACAGCAAGCCGAGTGATTGGGTTTATGATTATAGGGCAGATTGAATGAAGGTGTAACTATGAAGGTTGCTAAGAAAAAGGATGTTGTTGAGGGAGTGCCCTTCTGCGCTGTTTTTGAAGAAAAGTCGATTGCCTTATTCAACGTAGGAGGCACGTACTACGCGATTGATAGCACATGCACACATATGGGTGGACCGCTGTGCCAGGGTACGCTCAGGGGAGATGTTGTACAGTGCCCATGGCACGGATCGAGGTTCGATGTCAAATCTGGCAAAGTTGTCGGAGGACCCGCGAAGAAACCCGCGAAGCAATACAAAGTGCAAGTAGATGGAGAAGACATTGAAGTAACTGAATAATTTCGTTTGACAATGATGATTATTGCCAGCGCGCGCGTTTCCTGAAATGGTTATAAATCGTCAGTGTATGAGTCAGTTTGAAGGACCAGGTTCAAAGGGGACGCAGTTAATGGCCGATATACTCTATTCTGTGGCCCTAGGCTTCGTTGCAGGTCTCATTCCTGTTTACCTTGGGCTTTTGCCGCTTCCGCTTTTCAGGCGACTTTCTGGCTCCAAGCGAAATCTCCTACTAAGCTTTTCCATTGGAATACTGCTGTTCCTTTTCGCCGATGTCACTGGTGAGGGGGTCGAGCTTTCAAAACATGTCAGTTACGGCTCACTCTTATTTGCCGTAGGTCTCATTATAGGAGTCGTCGTTCCTTTCCTTGTTTCTTCGAGAAGGCATCATGTCAGTGACTCTTCCGCTGTACCCGATATTGCAGCTAAATCCCTGACGGCTTACATCATTTCGTTTGCAATCGGCCTTCACAACCTTGGCGAAGGGCTCGCCTTGGGCGCTGCCTATGCTGCTGGACAGTTTGCACTGACAACAACTCTAGTGGTGGGTTTTGCTCTCCATAACGGAACTGAAGGCATCGCTATCTCAGGACCGGTTTCAGATATTCCAGTTCGTGCAAGAGCGCCAGTTCTGATGGGATTTCTTGCTGGATTTCCCACTATAATAGGAAGCGTGATAGGCTCGTTGTTCTATTCAGATTTAGCAGGGGCTCTTTTCTTCTCAACAGCTGCTGGTGCCCTACTCTATGTCGTTGTCGAACTTCTGAGAAGAGCGCACCCTTCCCGGGGCACGTTTGCAGGTCTGTTAGTAGGGATTCTTCTGATGTATTTCACCGACTTGCTGCTGAGTCTCTGAACAAGTCCCCGGTGCGCCCTTCCAAAAACTGCCGAGAATCGGTACAACAAGTTACCCGATTGTCCGATTTTCGTGCCCAAGTGGCGCTTATCTCTAGAAATGCACTCATAACCGCGACTGTTTCAAGCGCAATCAACAGGCTTGCTTGTTCGTGAAAGAGAAAAGCTGTAATCTTTGGATCTGAAGCTAGAAACGAAGCGATGGGCGCTTGTTTTTTCGATGAAGGAAGACGGCAGAAGCACTGACAAGGGCTAGGGTCATCAGCACTACAGGCAAGGAGTATTCTGGAACTGTTCCTGACCAGTTCATTGTGCTCCAGCCGTGGATGATGCAATGCGCTTCGGCAGTGATGCTTGGCGTTCCTTGAGTTGGTCCGAGGTCATAAGAGACTGTGAAAGTGTCTTGTGGCGTCAATGACTGAACACCTATGGTCAGAGTTGTTGTATTCGAACCCATCGTTACTTTGATCATGTCCACGTAGTGGTCAGCTATTTCAGGAGTATGATAAACTGTGATGTTCAGGTAAGTGCTACCCCCTACGTCGTAGGGAACAACATTTCTGACTTCAGGTACTACAGCAAGAACGGGAGAAGAGAACGCTGTGCTCGCCAAGACTACAATAAGAGACACCAAAATCTGCAAAGCTTTTGCTCTGTTCAATCATCTTCACCGACGTTTTGTTGATAAGTGTTGATTTATAGATTTTTTGGTTTAGTGATGTAAGGCTTAGGCAAGTATGTATAGAAGCATATAGAGTAGAATCCCGAGAATGAGAGCGAGAACCCAAAGCACGAAAGTCAACCGCATTATCTTCTTTCGCCTCATACAGTTTTGGGTAGAAACCTGGAGATGCCAAGAGGCAACAAGAAAGATTCCTAGGGCCAATGCTATCCCGCCAAGACCTGCATGTACAAGAGTCACAAAGTAAAGTCGACCGGGATGATCAAAAAGGCCATTTTGCCCAAGGCTCAACAAAGCAGGACCCATAACTATTGTGAAAGAAAGAATGTTCAAAACAACCCCGGCGAGCATCATACTTCCATGCTTGAGGAATTTGCCTTTTCTCTTCAACCCAAAAGCCGCAAAAAGTACTATCAAGATTATGATTTCAAGAATGAGATTAGCCTGAGATAGTAATGTCACGGGTATATCCATAGAGCTTCTATGCAAATTCTCTGTTGTTAGCCTAAAAGGTTTTAGTGTGGGCTTCCGTTTCAGCGCGCATCCCACACCCAACCCCTAGAAACGGTCATATACACGCCACAAATCATGAACGGGCGGCGTCTTCTAGGACAAATGCTCCAAGAGAATCCGCATTCCTATTGCCAATAGTATGAGCCCACCCACAATCTTGATCTTATTTCCGAAAATGCGTCCGAGACCGCAACCGAAGAAAAAGCCTGTCAGAGAAAGGAAGAAGGTTATGAGTCCAATCACAAGAATCGGCAACAAGATCTGTATCTGAAGAAATGCGAAACTCAAGCCAATCATCAAAGCGTCAATACTTGTGGCTACAGCCAAGACCATCAAGGAATGGAACCTGAGACTCTGTTCATTTTCTCCGTCTTCTTTCCTAATCGAATCGTAAATCATTTTGGAACCAATTAACAATAGGAGACCGAAAGCGAGCCAATGATCTATTCCCGCTATTACTGTCTCAAGGCTAGTCCCTGCCAACCATCCGATCACAGGCATCAACATTTGAAACCCCCCGAAAAACGAAGCTAGTAGCAGAGCTGTTTTTTGCCTTTGATGTTTTATGACTATTCCTTTGGCTATTGAGACTGCAAAAGCGTCCATCGCTAAGCCTACTGCAATTAGAACTATCGTAAGCGCGTCCATTATCCCACGAGGTTTTGGTTGCCTTACAAGGCGCATGCAATATAGGTTTTGGTTGGTTGGATAAAACTTTACTCCACACAATCACCAGAGTTATAACATAGAACTTCCCTCTCGCCTGCCCTCGGGTGCAAACGCAATTGTCAAACAAACACAACCTCGTGTTGTACATCGATCAAGAATTGGTCTCAAAGGCGCGCGAATTAGGGTTCAATCTTTCAAAAACCTTTGAAAACCACTTGAAACACTTGTTGATGCAATTGTCACATGTTAATTCTTCAAATAACATCGAAAACACTCGCAATATCGATAATTGGTGGGCCGGACCGGACTTGAACCGGCGACCTTCTGCACGTCAAGCACCTAGAATACCAACAGAAGAATTGCTTACAAAGTTTAGAGAATTCTTGAAAGTTGATTTGCGAAGATCAGAAAAGACTGCATATGAGCATACGTATTACATCAAGAAGTTCTTGACTGCGCTTAAAAAGCCGGTTGAAGACGCAACCATAGAGGATGTTCGACAATACTTGAAAAGTCTCCACATTAGCTCAGCACAATACAAGAACATCCTTATGGCCTTGAAAGTGTGCTTCAGAGACTTTCTGAAAATGCCTGAAGTCGTTGCTAGCTTCAAGTTTCCTCATCAAGTGTTCAAGCCAAAACAGATTCTGAACAAAGAACAGCTTGTGGAGTTTTACAGGTGCCTTGAGACCGCGAAAGAGAAAGCACTGTTCATGCTTTATACAACGACAGGGTTGAGAAGAGATGAAATTCTGTCACTCAGACCTGAAGATATAGACTTCAGTAAGCGCATGATAACTCCGAACAATCATGAAGGTGAAACAAAGAAGTCATGGGTCAGCTTCTACAATGAAGAAGCGGAACAAGTTCTTAAAGAATACTTGGCAGAGAAGAAGCATTCAAGAAGTCAGAGATTGTTCCCAATGCAACGAGACGAAGTCGTTGAACTCTGGAAATCTGCCAGAGATAAGACTGGCATAAACATCACTCCACAGAAGCTGCGCCAATGGTTCTGTTCAGAAATGATTAGGCTGGGTGTTTCTGAAACGTACGTTGATGCATTTTGTGGTAGAGTCCCAAAATCTGTGCTAGCAAGGCATTACACTGATTTCTCACCGCAAAAGCTCGAAGATATTTATGGGAAAGTCACCATGAGGATTTTTCCATAGTACAGTGCCCACACTTTCACAAATTCCCAACATTGCAGAGCTGTTTGCCATCTAACTGCATCATTTTTGAGTACCATCAATAAGTCTAATGTTTCACTATCCCTTCTAATGACATATTCCGGCAAACCATACCGTAAAAAGGAAGACCGCGCCAGATTTTCCACAAACCATAAAACCCAACTTGAATAGAGTTATGGCTGGGGATAGTTATGAAACTTGGGAAAGTTGTCTGCATTATCCTAGTTGCTTTTCTCATAGAATTTTCCAGTTTAAGCTGGCCAATCAACTTCAAAGCGCACGGGGTGCCGGCAAGTGTAAACAGCTCTCCTGAACCTATTTTAATTAACATAAATCAAACTTTCACTAACCTTTCCACCACGACATTCTTGAACTTCACTTTCAGTTTGACCCGTAGAATGCGTGTCTGGGTAGAGATGATTCCTTCAATTAATGTCGACTATGATTTGTACGCTCTTGGGGGCGCTCCAAGTTCTCCTGAAGGAATACCTGAGGAAGTGGCCGAAAATCTTGTTTTGGGAACATATTACTTTAGCGTGGAATACTTCAGCGGCACTGGAACTTTCGATCTGACTTTGGGAGGATACGTCCTGCCATCTGTTCACAACATCAATACTGGATTGAACTACACTTCAATAAAAGAAGCAATCGATGCTCCCCAAACTCTGGGTGGACATACTGTTTTCGTCGAGAAGGGAACATACTATGAACATGTAGTTGTGAATAAATCGCTGTCGATATTTGGAGAGAATAAAGACAGCGCAGTCATTGATGGCGATGGATATGGAGCAGCCTTCAACATTACCGCAAGAGATGTTACTATCTCAGAGTTTTGCGTAAGAAACGCAAGTTCAATGGATGCGGGCAGCATCTTGCTTATGACTTCAAACTGCACTATCGCTGAAAATAGAATTGAAGGAAGCCGCTGGGACAGTATAGCACTCTATGATTCGGATTTCTGTCTCATCTGTAATAACACAATTACAGGTAGTATAGATGGGATTTTTCTCTCTTCCAGCAGCAATAACATGATTCTTGGAAATACAATCACCAACATAACTGATTATTACGAGGCATCAGGGATTTGGCTGTGGAAGAGCAGTTACAACAATACAATAGCAGAAAATGTAATTACTGATTGCTATTGGAGTGGTATTCAGCTATCGCATGGCGATCCATCCGATAATACGATCGTAAGAAATGTCTTGTCAAATTTCGATTACTATGGGATTTACATAGATGGACATAACAATAGAGTTTCAGAGAATGAAGTTTCTGACAGCCAATATGGCTTGGCTGTATACTATGAGAATCATATAACCAGAAATAGAGTATCAACCTCTCATACTGGAATCTTTATTGAAGCTATGCAGAATAGAACAATAGTTAGCAACTATGTGACCAGCTGTGTGTATGGGATATATGTTCATGGTTCGCATGGCAATGTCTTTAGTGAGAATACCGTTGAAAATTGCACCAGGGGCTTGTGGATGTCTGATGCTGCTGACAACTATGTCTACCACAACAATTTCCTCAAGAACACGGCTCAAGTCTTCAATGAAATGTCAATAAACACATGGGATGACGGATATCCCTTCGGTGGAAACTATTGGAGCGATTACAATGGAAATGATTCACTGAACGGTCCACATCAAAATGAAACAGGTTTTGACTGGATTGGAGACACGCCTTACTTCATTGACGATAATAACAAGGACGACTATCCGCTAATATTGCCTGCCTCTACACCACAAGAAACACTCATCGCCTATCGCAATCTGTTAACCAAGTATATTGAGCTTCTAACAAACTTCAATAATCTAAATGCAAACTACCAACAGCATTTGCTGAACTATTCAAATCTTCAAGGAAACTATACCTTGCTGCAAATAACCGTCAACAATCTGATCACAGACTTCAATGATCTCCGCCAGGCGTACAATATTCTAAGCTTAGATCTCGCACAAAACTCCAGCGATTTGTCAAACAAGTATCAAATGCTGAACTCTTCGTACATGAATCAAAGTGCATCTTTCACTAGTCTAAATCAATCCTACATCAATCTAAATCAATCTTTCAATGATTACAAGGCTTCAACGCAAGATGATCTAACTAATACGAAAAGCCTAGTGTATGGCATCACGGCCATAGCAATAATCCTCGCAGTAGCGATAGTCTACCTCGTGGTTAGAAAACCGAGGATAAAATCAGAAGCAATGCAGTCGGTCGATCGTTGAAGCGCGCGCTAAAACATATCCGCCCATGAGAAAAGGAATTGACTAGGAGAATGATGCTGTGCAGGCTATGCAGGTCATTTCATTTCCTATTCCTATTGATGCAGCCGCAGTCCTCGTTATGGGCGTTGGCGTTTTTTGCTGGCTTTGGATTGTTGTTGACATTATAAGATTAATACGCAAAACTTCCATAGGAGAATACACGGGTTTTGCTTGGGATCCAATAGCACAAGAGAGTGTGCCTAAAACTCTGAAGACTCAACAACACACATACAAACAAGGTTTCCTCGTTGGACTGTTCTTCTTTGGAATGGGCGCATTCATATTGATCTACACGCGGATATTTGTGTTTTGAACGCGTTAAGTATTTGCATTTTCTGAAAATCATTAGACCATCATGTTTGCAGACATATTCAAAGCTTGCTTCAATAAACTTCTGTACATCATCAATGTTTCTGGCGATAGCTGAATGGTATGTATCAATATCCTCAAACTCTACTAGTTGAGTGTAGATCAGGGTGTTAGCGATGTTCTTGTGCGCCAAAAACCTCATCACATGTATGCACTTCGAACAAATACCGAAAACACTCCATAGCTTTCTAGGGAGTCCCTGGAATGTTTGTGACATATTTTCGATATTTGGCTATTTGTCGGTGGTGTCGATAGTGTGTTTGTGCTACTGTGCTATTGTCAAGTGCATATCGTTGAAGCTATTTGAGAGGTTGCAAAGAGGCGCTTCGTTAATTGAAGACAGCTCTTTCTTGTTTCTGATTTCAAGGGAACATTCTAAATCTAAATTCTAAGCGGGGGGGCGCGCGCGCCTTCATCCATGAGAGGAAAATCGATTTATTCTTATATCTGAGCAATATAGGTGACTTCATACTAATGATGTAAGGTGATTTAACTGCCAGGTTTCACCTCCCTAAAGTGGTATGGCTTTGACGTCTATGCCGAGACAATATGCCAACTGCATGATCTCACGCCTAAGCTCAACGTTATTACCGTGTTGAAAGACGCTTTTGACAAAGCGGAAACTGATGCAACTTTTAAGCCCTCTGAACTAGGTGCTCTCGGTGATGAGCGAAGACAACGTTTGAAAATACACGCTTCAATGCAGATCCTCTCACTGACTGTTGAGCTAACTGAAGACTTGGCTGCTGTATGCTCTGCATATGCCAAAAGTAGAAAAAACTCCAACAAGAGGATACCAGAGTATTTGCGTGACTTCGAGAATGCAGACGCTTTCTACAAGAACGCGATTAATGATGTAAGGTTTGCCGCTGAAGCTTGTGGATATGACCCGATAGCCAACGTGCAAGATGCCATAAAAGTTCAATCAATCTTTCAGCGCATCAACGAGTTTCGGTTAAAATACAAGGATTGGTACAACAGCTACAAGCATGGTCAACGCACAATCCCTATGGCCATTTCTTCTTCAGGCGACCCTCAGAAAATCCATTGGGGCGTCTACAAGATCCCGAGACCCTTTATTGAGCAAAGTAATCAGGTGTTTATTCAGCATTCTGTCTTGGTGTCAACCGAGGAAGTAGAGGAATACATCACGATGGCCAGAGGAATTATACAGCTATGGATTGATGTGAGGAGTATTCAATTCCCGAAGGTCTTTGGGCATCCGCCCTGAGTTATAAGTTTAACGGCTTCGTCTGTGAATGGCAATGTTTCCTGCATTTTTGATTTCAAGGGAACTTCTAAAATTCTAAATTCTAGCCGGGGCAAAGAAAAGAAATTCTAGGAAATTCTAAGTTTTTTTCTATTTTAGAATTAGAATTTAGAAAAAGGAAGGGAAGCTAGCTCTGCTTCCCGCTATTCTCTTCCTCCAGTTTTTTTATGAACGATTTCAATTCCTTCTTCTGGTATTCATCAAGGTTGTCAATTGGGTTATCATAGTAGTCATCACCATTGGGACAAGGCAAGTCACAACATGGGAATTTCACTAAGCACCTGAATTCAGGACACTTCTTCCAGTTATCAACGCCTTCCCAACAGTAGGCTCTTTTGAAGGCATAGATATTACCATCTGGCATCCTCTTCAGATAACAGATTCCCTTGTCCTCCATTTTTGAGATTGAGTCGGTAATGTGTGCCAGAAATGTTCCAAGTGTGAAGGGGTTCTTTTTCATCTTAAGATAAAGCCGCACAAACTCCTCCAGGTGCCATTGAACCATTAGCTTCAACATCTTGTCAAGTTCCTCTTTCATTTGAGCGCGCAGATCTGTATCCTGTTTGAAATCAGTAACGTGTGGCTGTATATGGTCTAAAGGTCGATCATGCTCAGTCATTTCTTGTCACCTTCAACCACACCCTCTTCTTTCTTGACGATGCTGTAGTAGCCATGCCTTGGTCTCGTGACCTTACCTTCTTCAATCAACTCGACAAGTGCATTGTAGACAGATGCTTGACAGCTAGAAATTGAACTTACAGCGCGCGCGCTCAGGACCTCTTTGAAGTTCCGCTCAGCACCATCGCTTAAGTAAATCGTTATTGCTGATTTCAGTCTGTCTAGCTTCTTGATTTGTGGTATCTTCGAAAAGTCCTCAGCTATGATCGGGTTCAAAGCAAATTCAATGAAGTGATATGGTCTCTGGAGCACAAAGTCTACGTCTTCTTGAGTGTACTGAAGGTCTTCTATTTCGGTGAAACCATTCTCTGCCGCTGTTCTTGCAAAGGCATGGGCAACAAGCTCTCTTGTTATATCACCTTTGAGTCTTGGAGAGATCACATCTGCCAGTGTGAATCCTTTCCTGTCTTGAATTCCATCTCTGGCAAGTTCCTCAATTGTGTCGTAAACAGGCTTCATCAGTTCCTCTGAGGGCCTCAGGACTCTTCTCACTTTGATGTTACACAGAGCCAGATTTGTCTCTCTTAGTTGTGCAAGTGCCACTTGATCCAGTTTGTATTCTTTGTGGAGATAGTCACTGGCCTCTCTTTCAGATATGCGGTATTGAAGTACATGATATCTACTGAAATGCCCGCTCTTGTTCAGATATGTGAATGTCAGATTGTCAAGTGGTCTTGTGGCTGCGAAGACACAAACGTTTGGAACGTAGGAAAGTTCGCCTATTTCAGCAATGTATTCGACTCCTTTTGTCTTAAGAGTAGACAGCTCTTTTTCGTCAATTTGCCCATGACCCAACTTCAATGTCTGGCGTGCTACTCTTTCGCCTTCTAGAACGAGATTCATAGTATTTGCTAACTGTCTCATAGCATCCCTTTGACCGAGAAGTGCAGTTAGTTCGGAGATCGTGACAAAATAGGTGTCATTAGTAAAGGCAGGTGGAATGATGTGTATCTTCTTTTCATCAATAGAGCCAAACATCTTTTCCAGCGTCATTGAAGTGATGTCAACTGTCTTCAGAGGAAGAACCTGGCCAAAGACTTTGAGAATGGTTGATTTGAAGTAGCCGCGTTGCCAGTGCAGAAGGACATTTTGGTTTATGCGAATTGTTGGGTCATCTGTGAACCTTGGCAATAGTCTTGTAGCATATGCAAGTTCGAGTTCAACGAATGCTTTCTCTCCTAAATCACCGGCTAAACTTTTTCCAACATCTCTCGCCTTACTAATCGGATTGTATTTTACAGGTATGTCTGTCATAAAATCCCTGCAGCCACTTATTCATAGAAGACACAACACACACCACAACAATAGCAACACATACAGCTCGTGTAGCAGGACACTTACACAGGACATCAGGTAGACAAGTCACACAGGTGTATAAGCTGACAGTGGGTTTCAGGACACTGTGTTCCATAGACCAGTGTTCAAATAGTGAAGCCTGCAATGGCATTTCCGAAGATTTTAGTGTATTCTGTTTGATGTTCAATCAATCAGATTTGATGATTTAATATGAAAGAAGAGACAACAAGAAAGCTTAAAATCGAAAATCTGACACGATGCATGAATTGTTCTGGGTTTGTTGCTTGTTGTGAGCTGAGAAAAGAAGACATTGTAGACTGTCAGAATTTCAAAGAAGTTGGTCTTGAAAATCAGGTGACTCTGGTCAACCTAAAAGAGGCGGTTTAGTGATCGATTGGATACCTCGGTGCACATAATCCACGCACCTGTAAATACTACGTATTGAAATTCAAAAATTCATCGCATTTTCTAAATTCTAATTCTAAAAAAGAAGAAATCTTAGAATTTCTATTTCTTCTCCCCGGTTAGAAAATAGAATTTAGAAACTAAACTGCATTACCCTGATTTGACAAATGAGCATAGTAGTTGAATAGTGATACCGTAACAAAGAGGTTGGAAAGAGATAGTAGTCGTGTGCTCGAAGAGCACGTTAACTAGATTTTTCTTTAGGGTTTTTTCTTGAATGTAACTTCAGAACAGCATCTCCATTTTTTGCAGGATATCCAGGTATTCTTATTATTGCTCAGACTGACTAAGATGTAAGGAGCTCGAATGACTTGCCTTTCCAGTTTTTCAAAAAACATTCAGATGAAATTCAAGATAAACAACAAAGGATCATCGCCAAAATGCCTTTGGGAGCAAATTCTGAGACTGACAGAAAAGAATATGCGAACTTTCTGCTCAACAGTCTAGAGTCTTGTCCTACTCAAAGCCAAACGAAACAATTGCTTATCAAAGAGATAGAGAGAACCAATTGCTCAAAGCCAGCACCATCTCTCTACAGGAGGCTGTCCATGAAAACGCTTCTAGCCTTGGATGAAAGAAGAATGTTGGAAGACCCAGGAACAACGGACAAAAAAGAACAACCAAAAGATGAAAATTCGCAAAGTGCCCCTAAACTCTCAGATTGTCCCTGTCAGAACACGGAACATAAGGGATTTAATCCAATCGCGTGTTTTATGAGAGCCGCCCAAGAACAAGTCGGAGCAGAAAAAGTGGCCATTCTTATGAGAGGAGATATCTTCACACTCTCTTTTTCAAGGGAACAGCCTTTCCCGTGGGATCAACTTGTGAGTCTAGAATCAAGTATCTACGTGGATGATAACGTCCTCAAGAACACAGCTCCAGACGCTCTTCTGGACAAAGTCATGATTGGCTTTCAACACCACACGAAAAATTGGGGAAGTCTTCTATGGCTTGGTTCATGGTTTATGTACATGCCAGGCGGAAAAGACACAGTGCTCAAAATCCCTTTTGACATAGGACCGAGCGACGTGGTCGGCTTCAATGACCTCTTTGGAAACATAGTCACTACAACAGGACATTTGCACGGTAGCGACGAAGCGTTGGGACATTTAGCTGCTTCAATGGCGAAGCTTGGAATGGGACAGAATTATCATGTGACGAGAACTGTCAATCTGTACAAACACACGGTTGCGTTGACAAGGGAGTGGAGTACAGTCAAACAGCCTCATCCTGACATACTCAAAGGCTGGGAGAAATTGACCTCGCCTGCCTACTCGTATCTCCTTCTGATGCTGGCCAACAGTCTTAAGGGTGGCTGATAACACACGCTGTGCACACGCGCAAGAATCTCTTCAAACTCACTTCGTGTCTCAAGAATTTACACGCGCTACCTTGATTTGAAGAATGAGTACAATAGTTGAATAGTGATATCATGACAGAGAGGTTGCAAAGAACTGGGAGGTTTGCAGAGAGGTAGACTCGGCTCGCGTTGATTTATACTTGGTTCAATTCATACAGAATCTATTATCTAAGGTTCATGATTGGGTCCGCCCGTTAAGTGAAAAGGAGGGGTTATGGATTGGCAAAGCTGAAGCCTGAACAGTCTGACCGCGAAGGAAAAGTTATGACAATCGCCAAGCGTCCAGTCATCACAGCATCACTCGCAACTTCCGTTTATGACATTGTTCACATTATGGCAAGAGAAGGCTTCCGCCGCATACCAATCGTGGATGTGAGAACGGAGAGGCTTCAAGGAATAGTTACGAGCACGGACATCGTAGATTATCTAGGAGGAGGCAAGAAATTTGAAATCATTCAGCAGAAATTCAATGGTTCCTTCTTCAAAGCGATAAATGAGCCAGTCAAATCAATTATGCGACCAAACCCGCCTGCAGTCGGGAATGTTGCCACCATAGGCCACGCGATCGAGCTTATGAAGCAACATGGAGTGGGCGGCTTACCAGTTGTAGATAACGCAGACAGAGTGCTTGCTATCGTCACTGAAAGAGACCTGTTGAGGGTCTTTGAGGGAAAAGCCAGAGGAGTCAAGGTTGCGGCTTTAATGACTGAAAAAGTGGTGACCGCCACCTCTGAAACAACAATTATTGAAGCTGAGAGAGAAATGGTGGAGAAGAGCTTTCGTCGTCTGCCTCTTGTTTCGGGGGGCAGACTTGTGGGCATAGTCACCGCTATGGATATTGTTAGGTTTTTCGGTTCAGGCGAAGTTTTTCAGCATTTGCGCTCTGGAACCATCCTTCAGGTTCTGCAGACTCCAGCATTGCAGTTAGGCACCAAGAAACTGGTGGCTATTTCTCCCAACGCAAATGCGGATGAAGCGGCGAGAACTATGAAAGAAAGAAACGTCGGTGCCCTGCTCGTTGTTGATGATGAGAGGTTGGTCGGCATATTGACTGAACGTGACTTCTTCAAGCTAATTGCGGGTGCGCGAGGTTCAAAGCATTAGAGGGCGCGTAGGCAAGAGTGTATCTGCAAATGGACTTTTCTAATTTCTAGATTCTAATCAACAAAAATCTTAGAAATTCTACTTCTCCTCCCCCATTAGAAATTTAGAATTTAGAAATTGAAACTGCGTTGCCATGATTTGATGAACGAGCTTGGTAGTTGAACAGTCGTATCGTAACGGAGAGGTTTGAGAGAACTAGGAGGTTTGAAAGAGGTAGACTTCTTTTTTGTTGAGAGGTTTTCAGAGAACAAAGAGGCTGAAGAGAGGTAGGCTTTAATTGATTATGAGATGGGGAGAACTAGGAGGTTGGAAAGAGATAGGCTTGTTTTGAAAGGGGTTTGAGAGAACTGGGATTTGAAGGAGGTAGGCCTATTTGTGCAAGGGTTCTTATGGTAACATATCATTCGTGAAGTTGTCGCTCGCTGTAGGTGCTTGAATTCGACAGTGAGCTCTTGCATAATCGAAAGCCTCTTCACATGTTACAAATCCATCGTTGTTCGCATCCGCTTTATGAGCCAACATGCCTTGGTCTACAAAGTAATAGGTAAACTGACCATTATTCCATTTATTGTCTTCCCAAGACATCTGAGTCTCCTTGCACGACATACAAATTAGACGACCAGCACCAGCAAGGTCTGTCATACCACCTGAATAACATGAATCAAAACAGAAGAGTATTCTTGTGGACTCGAAGTTTGAGAATTCAGCTTTCAAGTCTCCATCCCAAATAAAAGATTCTAAAGTGCATTCCCAAGGAATAATACATACGTCTTTCTTTTCTCCATCGTTGTCCATATCGTGTGTGCCGAATGAGCCATGCCCGCTATAAAAGAAGATAACTTCGTCGCCTGATTTTTCATTTTCTCTCGACCAACTGATGGCTAGAAGAATGTTTGCTTTTGTAGCTTGTCCATCGGTCAATAGCTTAATATTGCTTTCAGACCAACCATATTTGACAACTAGAGCATTTTTGAAATCTTTTGCGTCATCATCACAGTATTGTAGGTCGTTAGCCGTTCCATAATAATCTGAGATGCCTATCATAACTGCCCATCTTTTACTACGAGGCGGAGAATCGGAAACAACACCGGTTGCAATTCCTCCCTCAGGAGGTCTCGGTTTTGATGGTTGCCCACTAGACACATCATAAAACTCGATGGGAAAACCACCCTTATGCTGCATTTGCTGCTGAGACTGCACAAGAGCGACTGGACTCAGATTGATGACTACCACAAGCAACAACAAAACATAAAGAGTTTTTCCCTTCATTTTTTTCCCTTCAAGTACCTACACAAAACAAATTCAACACAACCAGTAAAACGTTACGGAAGAATCTTCTATTCACTTCCGAAACTCCTCTTTTTCTATTTTCTAATTCTATACAAGAAAAATCTTAGAATTTCTTTTTGGTCTCGGCTAGAACTTGGAATCTAGAATTTGGAGTTATCTCCGTTGCCTAAATTGATGAAATATGAAAGATGATAGCGTGAACAAGTGTAGTAGCTGAATAGTGATGTCGTAACAGAGAGGCTTGCTGAGAACTAAGAGGCTTGAGAGAGGTAGGCAGTCGTGAGCTCGAAGAGCTCATCTAGGTACAGTAAGCATTTTATCTTGCTTGGAATCAACTCAATTGACGATGTCGAAATGGATGTTCTTTTTTTCGTCTGCATGCTGGGGGCTGTTGCTGTAGTACCCATCCATTTCTTATCGGTTGAGCATTTGAAACTCGAAGAGAAATATGGAAGAGATAAGGGCAAAAGAATCGGGAATATCTACAGCCTCATCTCTGGATGGGGTTTCTTCCTCTTTTGGGCGGGACTTTGGTTTTCACCTCAACCCAGATTTGTTGTTCCAGTTTTACCGAATCTAGCTGTTACAGTTCCTGTTGCCAGCTTCACGATCCAGATTGCTCACCTGATGTTCTTCATTCCTTTCTTCTTCATTGGTGCCTGGCTCGGTATTAGGGGTGTGAAAGAAACTACATTAAGGGTTGCTGAAACTCACAGGACAGAGAAAATCATTACTTCAGGGGTCTATTCCATTTCCAGACATCCACAGTATCTGGGTGGATTGTTGGCGCATGTAGGAACTTCCTTTCTATTATCAGCTTCGTATTCTCTGCTCTCCACTCCACTAATGGCATTACTCATATACCTTATCTCAAGAAAAGAAGAGAAAGAGTTGATCAAGGAATTTGGGAAAGAATACGAGGACTATAGGAAAAAAGTTTCAATGTTCTTATCGTACGCGCATTAAGGCAGACTAAGAGGTTTGCAAAGAGGTTGGCTCGTCGTTGTGCACTAGGTGCACATCAATTTTTCTTTTCATTTTTTCTTATATAATTCTCATTATAGGAAATTCTTAAAAGATAGTGGACTAGCACAAATTGAATCGAATATTCTATCAAGTCAGCGCATACCGTTATGAAAACCCTTTTCAAGTGCAGACAGATTGCATCATAATGGTCTTCTGGCTATGCCAGAGACTTCACGCGCACGTTCAGTCAACCTAATTGTTGGATTTTTGGTAGATTGAGATCAAGAACCAAATGTCGACTTCACATTCCTTCCTTTCAACTTTCTCAGGCGTCGTCCCAATTTAATAGAAATCAGCAGACTTATCTTTCTAGGTGTTCGATTTAGGAGGGCCTTTCTGTACAGCTTCAAGTATCTTTGTTTCTTTGTTTGCTCTGAAACCTGTGGAACCATTCCTGCCGCAGCTGTTCCTGGCCGCGCCGAATACTTGTAGACTTCCGCAACATCAAAGAGTCCCTCGTCAAGAAGCCGAACAGTCTCTGCAAAATCTTGCTCTGTCTCCGTTGGGAAACCAACCATTAACTGTGTCCTTATCACGATTTTTGGGCAAGCATTCCTTATTTCCCGTATGCATTTCCTGTATTCTTCTATCGTGTATCGTCGGTTCATGAGTCTCAGGATTCTGTTGCTTCCAGATTCCGCGGGGCATTCCAAATACCATACCTTGTTCGATTCCAGAACCGGGCGCAGTTCGGTTAACATGCTTTTCAAGTGAGACGGATTGATGTTCCTCAGCCCTATCTTGAAATCACCTTCAATCTCAAGAATCTCCTTCAACAAGTCAACAAGCGTACAATCCAGATCTTTGCCATACGCACCTAGATCTGTACCCATCAGACTGAAGTTGTTGAATCCTTTCCTTAGTCCCTCCCGAAACTCTTCCACGACGGTTTCCACAGGTCTGCTCTTGACAATTCCCCGGGATTTTCGGACTCCGCAATAGGCGCAATTACTGAGGCAACCAGTCGCGATCTTTATGTAGAAGAATGATGGGTCATTCTGTCTACAGATATTGATCTCTGAGTCTATGAGGCTCTCATACTTCAAGGCTAGGCTCATGATGGCACGTGCAAAGCGTGAGCCCTCATAACGAATCAGCACGCCCTTCCCGATGGATTCTTCTAGTGGCCACTTCGGGAGGAGATGATTTGCGTCGGTCTTATCTATTGAGTGAGCAGACCCTATTAGTTTGTCAAGCTGAGACAAGTCCGCCTCAGTGAAGGTCAGATCTTGGTACACTCTGGCTAGGGTTTCTGGATCTATTTTCGGTAGACACCCCCAGACGACCAGTTTTGACCCTTTTTTCCTTTTTCTCTGAATCTCCTTGATGATATTGAGGGAAACGGTTGCTTTTTGCTGGGTTAGACCGCAAGACTGGAATAGGATCAAGTCCGCGTATTCGTACCGGTCTGCAATCCTCCATCCGTTCGCTTCCAAGTGTTTTCGGACGCGCGCTGAATCAATTCGGCTTTCTGGGCAGCCGTTACATGCTACATATGCGACACGTGCATGTTCAGAAGAGTGAGCCACAGAGCGTCCGGTTTCCATACTCTAAGACTGAAAGCCATAAGTGATAAACTCTATTACCATTTTAGATACATGCGTTCGATCGATCGAATTTGGCTTGATTTGATGTTGTTTTTCATCAGTCACCTATGATGATGAGATATGGTAGCGCCCCCGTGATTATCAGGAAGAGGAAACAAAAACCTCATCCCAACCACAGAAACAATCACCAGACTTATAACAATGAAAGTGCCCTCGCCTGCCCTCGGGTGCAAACGCAATTGTCAAACAAACACAACCTCGTGTTGTACATCGATCAAGAATTGGTCTCAAAGGCGCGCGAATTAGGGTTCAATCTTTCAAAAACCTTTGAAAACCACTTGAAACACTTGTTGATGCAATTGTCACATGTTAATTCTTCAAATAACATCGAAAACACTCGCAATATCGATAATTGGTGGGCCGGACCGGACTTGAACCGGCGACCTTCTGCACGTCAAGCAGATGTCCTAACCGAGCTAGACTACCGGCCCGCTGAGCTAGTCTTCTTTCTCTTCTGATATATAGCTAATTCGTCTTCTCCAGCTGCGGCGTGGCTTACATGTTTTCTCTAATCATTTTTGCTAGTCTTTGGATTCCTTCGTCTATCTGCTGTTCTGTAGGATAGGAAAAGTTCAGGCGCATAGCGTTTTGTCCTTTACCGTTGCAGTAGAAGGCCGATCCGATGACGTAGGCCACCTTGTTCTCGATGGCTTTTGGCAATAGATGATTAGCACTCATGCGCTTGGGCAATTTAACCCAGAGAAAAAGCCCGCCTTCAGGATGCGTCCACGTCACGCCTTTGGGCATGTACTTCTTCAAGGCTGCAAGCATTGCGTCAAGTTTCTTGCTGTAAAGCCTGCGGATGCTTTCAACCTGCTTCTGTATTAACCCGCGCTTCATGAATTCAGTCACTATCAGCTGGTTGTAAGTGGGACAGCACAGGTCCATGCCCTGTTTAGCAACAACCATCCTGTCCATCCATTCAGAAGGCGCCATAATCCACGCCAATCTCAGGCCGGGACACAATATCTTGGAAAAAGTTCCCAGCGCCATGACTTGCTTCTCCGTGTCCAAACTGTAGATAGCTGGAACGCCTTCCCCCCTGAAACGCAGATCTCGGTAAGGACTGTCTTCAACAATCGGGATTTCATACTTGTAGGCCAGCTCCAAGAGCTTCATCCGCCTTTCCAGCGGAAGCGTAACCCCCGAAGGGTTCTGAAAGTCGGGCACGACGTACACGAACTTCGGCTTCTTCTTTCTCTTCGCAAGCCTCGCCAGCACCTTTTCAAGCAAATCCATCCTCATTCCATGGCTGTCCTGTGGCACACCGATCATCTTGGCTCGGTAAGCAGTGAAAGCCTGCAACCCACCTATATAGCTAGGCAACTCCAAAATCACGATGTCTTTGGGATCAAGGAACACTTTCGAAATTATGTCCAAACCCTGCTGCGAACCCGCCGTAACCAGAATGTTTTCCGGCTTGATCGTTGATTTTTCATGCATCATCCACTTGCTTATCTCTTCCCGCAAGGGCATTTCTCCCTCAGTGGTACCGTACTGAAGGGCAGTTGCACCCTTTTGCCGAAGCATATCGCACGATATCTCTTCCAATTCCTTAACAGGAAAAGTCTCTGAAGCAGGAAGCCCTCCCGCAAAAGAAATCATGCCAGGAATGCGGCTAACTTTGAGGAGTTCCCTAATCTCAGAACGTTTCATATTCAGAGCGTTTTTCGAGTAAAACGCTGTCAAATCCTTGATCAACTCAAGTCTCTCCAGCCGTATATCTATGGGCAAAGTGCCCGTTTCGAAGGATTTGATTGTTCAACCTATAAGTCTGTTGCGTTCGCTTCACAGGGATTTCGAAGATGAAAGAGTTAGGACGAATGACTATTCATAGGCTTCCAACAATAGTTCTCAGGACCAATAGCGGCGGTAGCTCCTCGCCACAAGTTGGCGCAAAGACGCTTGAGCAGAGCGTAGGGTAAACATTTTAAGATGAAGCGAATTAGATGAGCTAACCACCTGGTGCCGGAACAATACGCCGGGATAATGGCTGGATACGTCTTGCCATCCCGTAGGCAGAGTGGATTAATGCGCAGGCCTTGAGGCGCATGTGCGCTTGAGAGCCTGTGGCCCTTCGGGGCCGCGCGGGTTCGAGTCCCACTCCCGGCGCCACTAACATTATCAGATAAAGACTTGTAATTGGAAGAGATTCGTGGAAAAGCTTGGTAATTTGAGATTTCTGGTTTCTGTTGGTTTCACCATAAAAAGAAGAGTTAGCGCTCGCTGAGCAGACTGGATGTGAACTATAGTAAACCCGAACCTCGTGCTCTACGCCGTATTCTGGAATTGGGTCGAAGCCTTCGCCAACGTGCACTATTCAGAGAGAAAATAGCAGAATTTCCAGCCGATGTTCTTCGATCTCGCTTTTTTCTGGGTCTCCGAAGGAGATTACCCTAGAGATTTGGGGCACGCGTGCAGCAAGGCAATGTGGCAGGTGTAATCATCAACCTTGTCTTCCTCAACGGCAGTTCGCTCTCTAAGTATACCTGATTATGCATTCTCTTGATTCTCAAGTACTTGGTCACGTCTTTCTGCTCTTCCTTCTCATACACGTTGACTTCACCATCAAATAGGTCGAGCACGGCATGCGTTTCCTCTGGAGCATGCATATGCGGATTCAGCACGACAAGCGTGGTGAAACCATTCGATCTGAGCTCTGGAATCAGCCCGGTCAACCATCGCCGAGTCTGCATTGCATGGTGCGTTAACAGAACGTCTGATACAATATCCAGACAAGCGCGCTTGGGACCATTTTTCGACGTGCCGAGTCGTCGAAATGCTGACTCCAATGCGATGTTCATTTCCGTTAGATTTTCAACCCCACCCAATCTGAAAATGTTAGGCAAGCTCTTTAGTTGCTCATCCAGTCTGGGATTGCACACAAGAACACAAAAATTAGACTTAAACTCCTCAGCGAGGGTTCGGATGGCTACAGCGTCTATCGTGACGTAAAGCGTGATGTTACCTTCAGCCGCACCAGTGTTCAGATATCTTTTGATCAATAAATCTCTTTCATCACAAGGATCGGAAGTCAGCACGACCGTGTAGTTCTGAGGCAACCCTCCAAAAAGCAAGTTGTCAAGATCCTTAAACCCTGTTTTGACCCGCCCCGGCAGAATAGTCTCTGAGACCTGAATCGAGGCAGGCCCGGGCTTACAGGACATACTGTGATTAGTTTCAGACACAAACAGTATTTTCGGGGCGATAATGAACGTTCCTTTCCTCATCGCTCTCAAAGTGACCTTAAAGCTCTCAACAAGATAGGGATTGAGCTCCTTGCCATGCATGTCAAGAGACGTGTTTACTGCGAGATAGCTATCTGAACTGGCAACAAATTCGAAGCCGTTAGGAACAATCTCCTCAACACGCGTGAGCAGAACAGGCGATTTTCCAACATTTTCGAGTTCGATCTGGAAACTGACGTTCTCTCCAAGCTCCAGACTGTTTTTTTCGAGAGCGAGTTTTGCCTTAACGTGTGGGATTGCTTTATCTCGCAGATACAGTTCAGTCTCTTCGGAAGTCGGTTTCCTGTAGATTCTATTGCCCAATAGAACTGCATCTTCCAAGCGGCCGAGTCTTTCCTTGACAAGTTTCTCAACTGCCAAGGTTAGTTCGGGGCCAAACTCTTTGTGCTTAGCCCGCTCTTTTTTGTCGGTCGTCACCCAAGCACCTTCCTCCTTTGGGTCCAATACCTGTCATGCACATCAAGGGATCAATAGCTTGCCGTTTTTCATTATCGGTTTTCCGTCCAGGTCGATAGAAGGTTTCGTCACTGTGCAATGAAATGAAAAACTGCTCTCCACTTTTCCGCCAAGCTCTCTGTTATCACCTAGGCTTACTGTAGCAGTTCCAAGAACGATCTGATTATAAACGAACCCGATTTTCGCTTTAGGGTTTAAGCCTATCGTCAGCGAACCTATCTGATCTTTGTCCCCGCTCGCTTCTTTCCATAACGCCTTCACGCATTCCACGTTCTCGCCACCGTCAAAGGAAGTCAGCTTGCCATCATTGAATTTCCATAGGACATCCCTAATAGATAAGCCAGCATTTGCTTCAGGGACATCAGAGACATATATTCCACTAGCACTGCTCTCCTTAGGAACCACGGCAACATGACCAGCTGGCAAAGCAGTGAAATCCGCGCCTTTCTCGATGTCATCGTCGTCAATGACGCCATCATTGATTAGTGCAGTTCGACCTTCTAGTTTCAGCGCCAAGTCCGTGCCTTTAGTCGTCGTGATATGAACTTCACCCGCCTTTTCCAGCATACGTGCAATCTTCTTTCCCAAGACCTGCATTCCCTGATACCTGACATCCATAGCGGCTTGAATGTTTTCTTTCCATTCACGGTAATCGAAACCGTAAGTTTTTGCTCTTTGAGGCGTGACATACCCCAAAGTTATTTGTGCAGACCGAAGGGTCTTCTCCAACAGCCTATCATAATACGATTTGTCAGCCTCAATCATAGCATTCCATCGATCAAGCGAAATAAGCTTCAACCTCTCAGGATCCTCAGGACCCGATATGAAAATATTCGCGGTGGCTACTTCCAACAGAGCAAGGCTGAACGGACTGCTCTCCCTCAAAAACTCAAGAGGCAAATTCAACGCCTTCTGATAGTAGAGTTCGTCCGTTCCAAGCTCGATCAAAGCCATTGCTCCAGTTCTCTCGCATTCCAAAGCAAAGGCTTCAGCCAAATCAATCATGTGACGCCATGCAAATACAATAACTTTGTCTCCTTTCCCTATCCTAAGACATGTCCTAACTACACTTTTCACAAATTTTGGCGAAGACATTGGCTTTCCCATGTAGGAAATACATATGCTTATTATATGAACTTTCTGCGGCATCAGCCCAAAATGCAAATCGCACCTGCCAATTCCCGACGCCAAATGCGGATAAAGAGTTTGCCTTTCGAAATGATTAGAGAAATCGATGATTTGCAAAGCTTTCCGCTTTGTCGTTCTTTGCCCTCATTAATTACTATTTTCAGTTCAAACCAGTTCAAAAATAGAATAATAAGAAGCCAAGTCATATTTCGAGACTGCCAGCATAGAAGAAGCTTGTTACAGCTAGATTCTTCTCATGCGTAAGGAGACGTTAACGTCTATATCGGTTTGACTCGCGCTCTCAATGATGCAGCAGTACCGGCCTGCTTTGTCGGGGATAAAATTGGCCTTCACTTTTGACGCGTGCTATTAATCGTCTCCTAGACTCAGACATGACGAGAGTCTTGGAGGCAGAAAACTTAGGTATCAAGTAATTTCGGAACGCGTCATAAGGCTTTAATTGCAAATGCCCTGAAGAATATAGTACACGTGTTTGGGTGGGTTAGAATGGTTGGGCGCACTGAGAAATGGATTGCAACTCTGATGGACGGTCTAGACAAGAGCGTTGATGAAGAGACTTTGGCATCTGTTCTGGAGCAATGTGGACGACAGTGTCAATCTCAGAGTTTTGTCAAGAAGGTTCAAGGGCTTTACAAAAAATCAAAGGGCGTTGATGATTTTCTAGACAAGCTGGGACAAGTCTACAAACACCTGCAAAGAGAAGGAGGAAAAGTGTACATTGTCTACCCGAGATGCTACTGTTCGCAGGTGAACAAGTTTCCGAAGGGGAAGCTCTCTGGAACATATTGTAACTGCTCGCGCGGGTGGGCAAAAGCGTTGTTTGAGGGAGCACTAGGCAGACCAGTGGAAGTCATAAAGAAAAAATCGATTATTGGCGGAGATCGCGAATGCAGGTTTGAAGTGAAGCTGTAAATAAGCTTAATCTGAGTGCTTTAGTACTACAATCTCATACCTAGTTCAAGCCTGACTTCTTTCTTCTCAATGTCTTCATTCGAGTATGCCGCGGTGTCGAACCCGATTAACTCGAACCCGAAACTCAGATAGAAGCTAATCGCATCAGAATTGTTCGTCTGCGTCTCAAGCACCAGCATTCTCGCCCCTTTCTCTTTAGCAGTTCTGACAGCTTGATTCATCAACAATTTTCCGACACCTCTTCCGCGATACTCTTCCTTAACGAGAAACTCCCACACTCGCATCCTGTTATTCCATTTTTCATAGCCCAGCTCAATCCAACCGATCGGCTCCTTGTTTAACACGGCCGCAAAGACTCTGGGTTCTTCAATGTGATCCTCGAAAAGTCTCCCATGGTACTTCTTTTCCAACGTCTTCTCAAAGGCTTTACATGCCAATTCTACTCTCCATGCTCCAGATTCACGGCGAACCGACACATCATAATAATGAGACGTTGAGTATTCGGACCCAATCTCCTCCAAGTAGACATCCTTTTTCACAAGCTCCACCATGGTGACATCATAATCTTTTTGGGTCATCGCACACTTCCTTTTGCATTCCAACCTTTTCTAGTCAGCCATTTATATTTTGCAATTTCATCGACTCTGCAGATGGGCATCTGAACAAAGGGTATCCGGCCACGAAGCTAAATGCGCAAATTGAGCACAGAACAGTCTCAAATAACGCTTGCAAAATATGGTTTTTCTGATATCGATGATATTGGAATTTCAGTCAGCCTAAACGACAGATGGCACAGGTGAAACTCACATGAGTCACTTCTTGGACGATGCTGAAGCGTGCGCGTTAGGCCCCGAGGTACAACATCATGTATATGTAAATGCCCAGCACCAACTCCACCAGCCACAATGCAATCGTGACTCTCATCACATTCCTCCTTCTAACACACTTCTCAACACGGGCAGTGTCGGTGAGCCACGCTGCAACGAGCCAGATTCCCATGATCTCCACGACACTTCCCACCATTGCGTGCATCAGTGTTATCAAAGAAAGGCGCGTCGATAAGTCCGCGAGGGAGCCATCCATGCTCAACAGTGAGGGAACCATTATAACGAGTATTGCAGCCGTGTGCAGGCCGATGGCGGCACCCATCATCACGGCGTGTTTCGGGTAACTGTGCCTAAGCCTAAAATACACTGCCAAAGCAAGAAAAGCAACGATGATAACTTGAAGTATCAGGCTCAGATCCGACAGAGGTGGCGCCCCTGGATTGAAGATGTACATCTTGCCTCACAACTCCCATGTCTGGGTGAGTTTGGATATGGCGTTAGTCCTTAATAGTTTTTAACGGTCTAAGTAGGCGCCAATGTGAAGGCTCAGTGTTAAGGTGCGCCACCAAAACAGATAAGAACTCGAGTATGAACCATGAATGAGCCATATGAGCGTGAATTGACATGCCTTCAGAAATCTCTGATCCTGACAGGTTCGTGGAAATAAGCGGAAATGCCGAATACTGTGCAGTGAAAAGGCTGCAGGGTGTTGTGAAACTGAAGCTTCGGACACCGAGAAACCTTTACACGTTGAGAGTTGAGCCGTTAAAGGCTGAGGAAATTATCAAAAAGCTCCAATGTGAAATCCGAGAAATATAGGAACCAATCCAGAAAACACGTGTGTTTCTTAGCTTCGTATGCCAAGAACGTTTGCTGGGAATATTTCCTAGGAAACCGCAACCGTGTCACTCTGCACGAGCTCTTGCTGCGGCTGAACCTTGGAATTAAGAGATACGCCGCAAAAGGGGCAGAAGTCGAATTCACCTTCTGGTAGCGTTTTCCTACAGTGTGGACAAGGCGTTGCCGTCTTGAATGCAATCTTTGCCAATTGCGCAACGAATTTAGAGTACAAGCGCGCGTAGTGCAAGTACACAGCGAACCCCACCGCAGCAATCACTAAGCCGAGGATTCCCAGATTGATGGAATTTGCAGCAAGCCAAGGAGTTGAAAAACCCGCCGCCGACACGATAATGCCGACCACGCAAGCGAGAAGACCGCCTCTCTCACCTCGCTTCGCGCCCGCCATCATCTCCTGAAGGAGTGCAATCCTAGCCGCCTCAGACAAGTCCAACGCCTCTCCATTGAAACAACATAATGACTGTATTCACACAAAATGAAAATGGGCGCGTGGAAGGTAAATACATTGTGAATTCTTAATCAAAATCCACGCTCAAGTCCAGCTTTCATCATGGGTTGCAACCGTCAAGTTCATTTCTGCTGTCTTCAATGGCGAGAAGACGTAATAATAAGATGATTCGTCTGTCTACTTGTCACAAATTGGTGGGAGTACAAACTGAAGATTGCAGTTGCAGGCAAGGGAGGGGTCGGAAAGACGTTGCTGGCTGGATCCCTAGCCTTCTCTTTCGTCAAGAGAGGGTTAAACACTATAGCGTTCGACGCCGATTCCTCGCCGAACCTTGCCCTCACTCTGGGCCTGTCTCCAGATGAAGCACGCAAGATAGTGCCCCTCTCGGAGAACAAGAGCTTGATTGAGTCCAAGACTAGCACCGGCTACTCGGGCATTTACAGGCTGTCGTTCAGCGTGGACGATGTTGTCCGCAACTTTTCAGTGAAAACCCCTTTCGGCGTGAACTTGATAGTCATGGGAACCGTGCAGTCCATGGGTTCAGGATGCACTTGCCCAGCGAACGCGCTCATCCGAGCGCTAATGCGTCATCTAGTCGTGGAAAGAGACGAGGCCGTCGTCCTTGACATGGAGGCAGGCTGTGAACACATGGGCAGAGGAACCGCGCGACAAGTAGACTACATGCTGATAGTGACGGATGCTAACAGCAAATCCCTGGAAATCACCAACCACATCCAAACATTAGCAGTTGCCGCTGGCATGAAACAAGTCCTCTTAGTTGGAAACAAAATCGGAAACGACAATCAAAGAATCCTCATCGAAAAATACGCAGATAAGAACAGCTTGGATGTTCTGGGCTTCGTCCCGTTCGACGAAACAGTCATGGAGTCGGAGATGCTTGGCGAAACTCCGCTGAAACACGAGTCCTCAAAGGCTATTGTTGCAACAGAAAAACTTTGCGAGAAACTCATGACAAAGAGCAACTCATAAATCAGAAAGGGCACTTCTGTGTGCGGAGAAGAAGGACGGAATTTGAGAAAGCTCGTAACCATCGGCCGTGGGGGAACCGGAAAAACAAGCTTTGTTGCCATGATGGCCAAGTACTTCAGCGAAGCCGGAGAAACGCCTCTACTGCTAGTTGACGCCGACCCAGACCAGAATCTGGGTGAAATGGTCGGCGTGGACCTGAAAGAAGTGGGCAAAAAGTCAATCTCAGACTTGCTCGTGGAGACTTTTCTGGAAGAAGGCGGAACCACCGTGGGCGTCGCACCGACTGAGCGGGTTGAAAACAAAATATGGGCACAGGGCATGTACGAAGGCGACAGCTTCGACTTCATCGCCCTCGGCACAAAATGGGTTGAGGGATGCTACTGCCTGCCAAACGCAGCCCTGAAGGGGGCGTTGGAATCCCTGACTAAGAACTACAGGTACGTTCTCATCGATTCACCCGCAGGCCTGGAGCATCTCAACCGAAGAATTGCGACAAGAGTGAACGACGTCTTCGACGTCATAGACCCATCAAAAAAATCCCTCGATCACGTCGAACGGGCCTACCGCGTGGCCAAAGAGGTCAAGATAGAGTTCGAAAACTTTTACATCGTCGGCGGTTACCGATTGCCAGAGAACCTCGGAAGCCACGTCGAGAAAGCCTTGAAGTTCAAGTACTTGGGCAAGATAACCTGCGATGGAAAAGTCGAAGAATACGTCCTTGCAGGAAAGTCCCTTCTAGGGCTGCCCTCGGACACTCCTGCGTTGGTTTCGGTCGGAGAAATAATGAAAGCGGCCGGTTACGTCAAGCGCTGATTTGCTTGTCGCTGAATAGAATCGGAAATGTTAAGAGCGTCTTGTTTCCAAGGTAAACTTAAAATAACGCTGGGCCCTCGTTGAATTTCTGAATATCGTCAGGTTGGTTTCTGATTGAGTAGAAAAGGTGTTAAAGTGAAGATTGGAGAATTGAAGACTGACGTTGGGGTTGTGAAAAACCTTGAGCTTTCGGTTGGCAGGGTGGTTGATGAATCATGGGCTGAGCCTATGGGACCCACGCCCTTTCCTTCTATGACCGCTCTTAGAGAGTGGGACAAGAAGCTCCTGCAACGTTACAAACCGTTCTACATGCCCTTTTGCGACGTGTGTTGCCTATGCACCTATGGAAAATGTGACTTGACAGGGAACAAGCGTGGGGCATGTGGAATAAACATGTCCGCGCAGCAGTCGAGAACGGTCCTTCTGGCATGCTGCATAGGAGCGTCGACACACATCAGCCACGCTCGGCACCTTGTTGAACACTTGATAAAGAAGTTCGGGCGCAGGAAAGCCCTCGACGTCGGCGGCCTGAACGTCAAGGTTGAAGCACCAGTCATACGTCTGGTCTGCGGGACAAAGCCTCAGATGCTCGGGGACTTGGAGGAGGTTCTGGATTATGCTGAAACCCAGCTCACGAATTTGCTCGCTGTGACGCACACTGGTATGGAGGGAGACAGCACCGATTTCGAGTCCAAGGTTCTTCACGCCGGCATGATAGATCACGTCGGGCTGGAGGTCGCGGACATCGCTCAGGTCGCTGTCTACGGTTTTCCAAAGGCTGATCCTGACGCTGCTCTCGTCGACCTTGGGTTTGGAACCATAAAACAGGACAAGCCGGTCATCATTGTTATAGGCCACAACGTCGTCCCGGCTGTCGGAATAATAGACTACCTGAAGGAAAGCGGGGTAGACGATGAAGTTGAAGTGTGTGGCCTCTGCTGCACTGCGCACGACATCACACGATACCACAAAAAAGCCCGAATCGTGGGACCGATTTCGTGGCAGCTGCGCTTCATAAGAAGCGGTGTACCGGACGTTGTCGTGCTGGACGAGCAGTGCATAAGGACTGATGCCCTGAACGAGGCTCACAGCATCAAAGCACCAGTCATAGTGACTTCTGAAAAGAACTGCATGGGCCTGCCAGATCGCACTAATGACCCCGCAGACGCGATTGTTGAAGATCTTGCAAGCGGAAAAACGCCGGGCGCACTCATTCTTGATCCTGAGAAAGTCGGAGAGGTCGCAGTGAAGACCGCGATTAGAGTCGCTCCCACGCGTAAGAAGTTCAAGACTATTCCAGAGGCCGAAGAGGTTATTCGAAGGGCGAAAGAGTGCAAGCAGTGCAGCGATTGCAAAAGGGCCTGTCCACAAAACCTCGACATTCTTCCAGCCATCAAAGCCGCCGGCAAAGGAAGCCTGACGGAACTTGCAGACCTGTACGAATTATGCGTCGGGTGTGGACGATGCGAACAAGCCTGTCCAGTCGGACTGCAGATCCACAGCTTCATCGTGAAGGCCGGAGAAAAGAAGCTCAGAGAGGAAACCTACAAGATCCGTTCAGGAAGGGGAGCCATACAGGACGTTGAAATAAGAAACGTTGGAAGCCCCATCGTTCTCGGCGAGATTCCGGGCGTCGTCGCTTTCGTGGGTTGCGCAAACTACCCCAAGGGCGGAGCAGAAGTAGCAGAAATGGTGACCGAATTTGCTAAGAGACGCTACATAGTGATGACCTCCGGATGCGCTGCCATGTCAGCCGCGATGAACAAGAACGAGGAGGGCAAGACTCCCTACGAAGCTTTCACCGGCGAATTCGCTGCAGGTGGCGTTGTCAACGTAGGCTCATGCGTGGCGAACGCGCACATCGCCGGCGCAGCGATAAAGATCGCCAGCATATTCGCGAAACGCAACCTGAGAGCCAACTACGAGGAAATAGCAGATTACATATTGAACCGCGTCGGCGCCGTCGGAGTGGCTTGGGGAGCAATGTCCCAGAAAGCGGCAGCAATCGCCAGCGGCTTCTGGAGGCTCGGAGTGCCAGTGGTTGTAGGTCCACACGGAACAAAGTATCGACGCATGCTGCTCGGAAGAGCTGACCGTGAAGAAGACTGGTACGTCTGCGACGCACGTACTGGAGAGAAAGTGTACGTCGGACCCACGCCCGAACACCTGTTCTGCGCAGCGGAGACCAAGGAAGAAACAATGGTGCTGATCGCTAAGCTTTGCATGAGGCCCAATGACACGTCGAAGGGCCGAGCCATCAAGCTGACCCATTACATCGACCTGCACAAGAGACTCTTCGGAACCATGCCTGAAGACATTCCACTGTTCGTCCGCAACGTTGCCGACATACCCGTCACTATGAAAGACGAAATCACAAAGATTCTGCACGACAAGAAGTGGAAGGAAACGGTCATCCCTGACCCAACCCTTTTACCTAGAATGATCAGAAAAAGGAAGGAGTGAGAAAGACATGGCAACAGCCGAGCCTTGGCAAACAGCCGAAGTGTCAGGTCCTAAGAAGGCCTCGGTGATAACAAAGCCTGAAGTCGTTGTCGCGATGATTAAGAAGGCCAAACATCCTATACTCGTGGTCGGCCACGAAGCCGCGGAAATTTGTCTCGAAGATAGGAAACTGATAGACTTCCTCGTTGATTTTGCCCAGAAGACCAAGATTCCTGTCGTCGCCACAGCCCACGGCGTCAGCGAATTCTTGAAGAGATCATACAAGCCTGCGGCGTGGATGCTTGCAGTGGACATCGGAAACAGGCTCGCTGATTCAGAATGGCCTGGCGTTGACGGCAAAGGGCCACACGACCTGGCCCTGTTCGTCGGGTTGCCCTACTACATGGAGCTAACCATTCTGTCCGGGCTCAAGCACTACGCACCACATCTTAAAACAGTGACGTTAGACAATGTTTATCACTCGCACGCAACTTGGTCTTTTCCAAACATCTCTACGAAAGACTGGGCAGAAAACCTCAAAGTCATTATTGACAAGTCAGAAGAAGGAGGCAAATAGAGAAGTGTCGATGTTCAAAGACATCCCTGTAGACGTAGGCGTAATCTACGAGGGAGAAAGAATCCGAAGAAAGGACATGCATGTGGAACTCGGAGGGCCGGACGTTAAAGAAAAGTTCGAGCTCGCCAGGGTAAAAACACCAAGAGAAATTGAAGACGGAAAAGTAGCGATAGTGGGACCCGACTTGAAGGACATGGAGGAGGGAAAGGCCTATCCCTTCGGCATCCTCATCGAGGTAGCAGGCGCCAAACTCGACTCGGAGCTTGAAGGCGTAATAGAAAGACGCATACACGCCTTCAGCAACTTCATAGAAGGCTTCATGCACCTAAACCAACGCTACGACATCTGGCTCAGACTGAGCAAGAAATCCTTCCAGAAAGGCCTGAACTCGTTCGACTACATCGGAAAAGTCTTGACACGACTCTTCAAGAGCGAACTGCCCATAATCGAGAAAATGCAGGTGACCTTCATCAGCGACCCTGAAAAAGTGAAAGAACTGTACGACGAAGCCCTGCAGATATACGAAAACAGGGACGCCAGAGCCAGAGGGTTGAAAGACGAGGAAGTCGACAAGTTCTACGGCTGCGTTCTCTGCCAATCCTTTGCCCCGTCACACGTCTGCGTGATAACTCCTCAGCGATACTCTAACTGCGGAGCCATAAGCTGGTTTGACGGGAAGGCCGCGGCAAGCATAGACCCCAAGGGTCCTGTCTTCACGATTGAGAGGGGAGAACAGCTGGACGCTGAAAAAGGCGAGTACTCAGGAGTAAACGAAGCTGTAAAGAAAAAATCCCTGGGAGAAATCACGAGAGTGCAGCTGTACACGGCCTTCGATCACCCGCACACTTCATGCGGCTGCTTTGAGAGCGTGGCCTTCTACATTCCAGAAGCCGACGGGTTCGGCATCGTGCACAGGGGCTTCAAAGACGTGACCGTGAACGGACTTGCTTTCTCAACGCTGGCTGACTCCACAGCGGGCGGCCGCCAAGTGGACGGTTTCCATGGACTCTCGATAGAGTACATGAGGTCTTCGAAGTTCCTTCAAGCTGACGGCGGCTGGAAACGCATCGTCTGGATACCCAAAGAAGTAAAAGAGAAAGTCAAAAACTTCATTCCATCCGAGCTCGTCGACAAGATAGCGACCGAAGAGAACGCAAAAACAATCGACGAACTGAAAGCGTTCTTGAAAGAACACAATCACCCGATCGCTGCAACTTGGAAAGAGGAGAAGACGGAAGCTGCAGAAGCTGCGCCAGAAACACCAGAGGACGCTCAACTCGTGCCTGCTATGACAGCGGCGACACTGCCCATAACCGCTGGCGGTTTCAAGATAATTCTGAAAGACGCAAAAATCTACGCGAAGAAAGTCATCATCCGCCAGTTGAAGAGCGAAAAATCGGAGAACAGGTGAGAATACTTGTCAGAAAAGGAGAAGGAGAAAGAGGAAGAAGATAACGCTTCCGGCCTAAAGCTTAGCAGGCGTTTGATGGAGATTCTGGCAAAACTTCAGGAAATAGAGCTTGAAGATTTCGAAATGGAAGTTGGCGACCTAGAAATCTCGCTTCAACCGGGTGCACTTGCTCCCCGAATAGTCTCGAAGCCCAAGGTTGCCTTACCGGCAAAGATTAAGCCTCTAACTATCATGCAGACAGAGTTTGTTCCGCCGGTCAAAACCTATTCCGGCCAGGTTGTCGAAGTGAAGCTTGGAGCGACAAGAACAAGCGGCGGGACCCGTGGAAAATCAATCGTCATCGGGGGCGAAACCACACCCGCTTTCTACACGTTCGAGAAACCCACGTTACACCCTCCTGTCATAGCGTTGGACGTTTTCGACATGGAAGTCCCTCTCCCCAAAGCTGTGAAGATGCACGTGAAAGAAGTCATGGGAGATCCGGCAGCTTGGGCCAAGCTTGCAGTCGAGAAGTTTGGAGCAGACCTTCTAACCATCCACTTGATCAGCATAGATCCACTCTTGAAAAACGCCCTGCCGAAGGAGGCAGTCAAAACCGTTGAGAACGTAGTTCAAGCGGTTGATGTGCCTCTAGTCATCGGAGGGTGCGGAGATCCAGCTAAAGACGCGGATGTCTTCGCAGAAGTAGCGGAAACCTTTGCTGGAGAGAGGTTTCTCATCAGCTCCGTGACAAGGGACATGGACGTTGAACGCTGTGCAAAGTTCATCAAGAAAAGCGGACACGTAGCATTATCGTTCACTCCTATGGACTTGAATCTAGCCAGAGAACTCAACCGTCGTCTTTACGACTTCTTGCCGAAAGAGGACATTGTTATGGACTTGACGACAGCGGCACTCGGCTACGGACTGGACTACGCGTTCACAAACATGGAAAGAGCCAGACTCGGCGCGCTGATGGGTGACCCTGAACTGGGGCACCCTATGTCTTCAGGCACTACAAACGCATGGGCAGCCAGGGAAGCTTGGCTGAAGATGGCACCCGAATGGGAACCCCGCGAACTGCGCGGTCCGTTGTGGGAAGTGACTACAGCCCTGACACTTCTGCTTGCCGGAGTCGACTTATTCATGATGATGCACCCCGCTGCCGTGAAGACTCTCAAGGATATGACCAGACAACTTGGGGCCGGCAGTTCAGGCAACACTGCGAAGCTTGCCGAGTGGGTCTCTGCCAAAGTTTAGGCTTGGGGGGCTGAAATGAGCGAGAGAGAAGGTAAACGAAGAGTTGGAATAAAGGAGCTAAGTCCAATAGATGTTTACAAGCTTCTTCCAAAGACGAACTGCAAAGAATGTGGAGAAGAAAACTGCTTGGCGTTTGCAACGAAGGTTGTCAACCGAGAAGTAACACTAGAGAAATGTAAACCGCTTCTGGCTAAGATGCAGGAGAAAGCCTACAAGCAACTGAAGGAGATGCTGAAACCGGCTGTAAGAGAAGTCACTGTGGGCGTCGGCGATAGAGCCGTGAAAATCGGCGGGAAACTCGTCATGTATAGACACGAATTCACTTACACCAACCCTACGGCTATAGCCATCGACGTCACTGACGAGATGTCTAACGAAACAATCCTCAACCGGGTCAAGCGCACTGAAGGCTTCAACTTCGAATACATAGGAACGGTGCTTAGGCTCAACATGATTGCTGTCCGCTCCACTTCAAACGACCCTGACAAATTCGCGGCCGCCGTCAGGAAAGTAGCAGAAAACACGGGCATGCCGCTGATTTTGTGCTCGTTAGACCCGAACGTTCTCGAAGCAGGCGTGATGGTCGTGCCGAAGTCCCGACCGCTCTTGTACGCTGCCACAAAAGACAACTGGAAAGAAATGGCGGAGCTTGCCCTGATGTATGATTGTCCTCTAGCAGTCTCTGCGCCAAACGATTTGAACATGCTTTTGTCCCTGTCCAGAACTCTGACTGAATATGGCATTGAAGACCTAGTTCTGGATCCAGGCACGTTCACAAACGAAGGCTTGGCCGATATGCTGAACAACTTCACGATGATTCGCAGGGCTGCGTGCGAGAAGGGAGATGAACTCTGTGGCTTTCCACTCATGGGCGTACCGATGGTCGCTTGGATGGAAAGGGGCGAAGCGGTGGACGAGATCGTGAAGTGGAGAGAAGCCTACTTAGCTTCAATGCTAATTGTCCGTTTCGCAGACATCGTCATCATGCACAGCGTGGACGGGTGGTCGCTCCTCCCAAGCGTCGTACTACGGCAGAATATTTACACAGACCCAAGGAAGCCTGTGGCCGTCGAATCAGGTCTCAAGGTCTTCGGCACTCCTGAAGAGAATTCGCCAGTAATGTTCACAACAAACTTTGCGCTCACATATTACACGGTTGCATCGGACATCGAATCTGCGAAAATAAACGCGTACTTACTCGTCGTCGACACAGAAGGAACAGCCGTGGACAGCGCAGTTGCGGGGAGAAAACTTACAGCAGAAAGAATCGCTGATGCTATCAAAGCATCGGGAATTGAGAACAAAGTCAAGCACAAGAAACTCATAATTCCAGGTAAATCCGCGCGTTTAAGCGGCGAAATCGAAGAGCTCAGCGGCTGGCAAGTACTGGTCGGACCCCGAGACTCTTCAGACATTCCCAAATTTCTGCAGGAAAAATGGCAGAAACAGTCGTGACCTTAGCGGCCGCCGTGTTGAGCCCCAAGAAGGTCTAATACAGGATAGCAAACATCTTTTGCGGTTCGAAGGCCAAAACATAAGCTGGAAAAAGGAAGATTCGCAGGGTTTGATGTACAAATAAAGAAACATGGTTCAATAGAAAAGCTACGTTTATCTTTGTGAAGTGAAGAGTAGGTCTCTGCCAATATGGAGGACGAATAAGATGGCAAACGAGTTGACCGCAGAGAAGATCAGAAGAGAATGTGCCACCGATTTTATTCGTTGTCAAACGACGCAGGGGTTGATGCCCCTCAAGGAGATAATCGGACAGGAAAGGGCTGTTAGAGCTCTTAAGTTCGGGCTTGGAATCAAAGACCTCGGTTTTAACATATACGTTTCGGGCTTTCCTGGGACGGGGAGAAGAACGGCCGTAAAGAGCTTTTTGGAAGATCTGGCTCGAACTAAACCGGCTCCTTATGACTGGTGTTACGTTAACAACTTTCACAATCAATACGAGCCTAAAGCCCTGAAGCTTCCGGCAGGCAAGGGGATACACCTTCGTGATGACATGGCTACCTTCGTTAGTGAGACACAAGCGGCTCTGCCGAAAGCATTTGAAAGCGAGGACTACGGCACAAAAAGAGCGACAACCATAAGAGATGTCGAAGAGGAAAGACAGAAACTCATCGGCCAACTGACGAAGCAGGCTCAGGAAGAGGGTTTCATTCTGCAGGCGTCGCCAGTTGGTTGGCTTATGATTCCAGTAATCAAGGGAAAGCCTGTAAACGATGAAGAATTCATGGCTTTGGAACAAAAAACACGCGATGCGATAGAAAAGAAAAGACAGCAACTGACTGACCAATTCACTAGCGCCATGAGACAGCTTAGAGAGTTGGAGGGAAAAGCCGATGAGGCGCTTAAGAAACTGAATCGTGATGTCGCCCTTTTCGCCATCGGGCACATGGTGGCTGACATAAAGGACGAATACAAGGACTTTCCAAGTGTAACTGTCTACATAGATGACGTGCAGGATGATATTCTAAACAACCTGTCCCGTTTCATAAAGAGGTCAGAAGAGTCTCAAGAGAGTCCTTTTCCAGCTCGTTGGATGAGGGAGACTCCTTTCAAGAAGTACGAAGTGAATGTTATCGTCGATAACTCAAACGAAAGAGGAGCACCTGTTGTATTGGAATTTAACCCCACGTACCAGAACCTTTTTGGCAGAGTGGAAAAGGAGGCTCAGTTCGGCGCTCTTGTCACTGACTTCACCATGATACGCGGCGGATCATTGCACAAGGCAAATGGTGGATATCTGATTCTTCCCGTTGAGGAGCTGCTTCGCAACCCATTCTCATATGACGGCTTAAAAAGAGCCCTCAAAACCGAGCATATCGTCATCGAAGAAGCAGAAGAGCGTCTGGGCTTTATCACGACAAAGAGTTTGAAGCCCGGACCAATTCCCTTGAGCGTCAAAGTGATACTAATCGGCAACCCCTACCTTTATCAGCAGTTGTATATTTTGGACACGGACTTCAACCAGCTTTTCAAGGTGAAGGCAGATTTCGACACGACTATGGAAAGGACGGAAGAGAACACACAACAATACGCTGCTTTCGTGTGCATGCTGTGCCAGAAGGAGAGCCTCAAACACCTAGACGGCTCGGGATTGGCCAAATTGGTAGAGCACAGTTCACGACTCGCTGAAGATCAGCAGAAACTCTCAACAAAATTCGCCGAAGTCGCCGACATCATAAGGGAGGCAAACTTCTATGCAACGCAAGAGAATTCTGAGTTCATTAGTGGAACACAGGTAAAAAAAGCCATTGAAGAGAAGATCTACCGTTCGAAGCTCGTCCAAGAAAAGATTCAAGAGATGATAAGAAGAGGCATCCTACTAATCGACACTGAAGCGGCAAATGTGGGACAAGTGAACGGTCTCTCCGTCATAGACATAGGTGACTTTGCCTTCGGTGGTCCATCTCGCGTGACAGCCACCGTAGGCCTCGGCAGAGAAGGAGTCATCGACATTGAACGAGAAGCCAAAACAGGAGGTCCCATCCACACAAAAGGCGTTCTGATTCTGAGTGGCTACTTAAACGAGAAGTACGCACAGGATAAACCCTTAAGCCTTTCAGCCCGCCTAGTCTTTGAACAGAACTATGAAGGGGTAGAAGGTGACAGTGCCTCAAGCACAGAACTCTACTCCATCCTGTCTGATCTCTCTCAGCTACCGATTAAGCAGAATATTGCTGTCACCGGCTCCGTGAACCAGAAAGGCGAGGTTCAAGCAATAGGCGGCGTTAACGAAAAAATCGAAGGGTTCTTCGAGGTCTGCAAAGCCAAAGGCCTCACTGGCAAACAAGGCGTGATGATGCCAGAAAGCAACGTGCAAAACCTAATGTTGAAAGAAGAAATAGTCGAGGCCGTAAAAGAAGGAAAATTCCACATTTTCTCTGTCAAAACGATTGACGAGGGAATAGAGGTCCTGACGGGCGTAAGAGCTGGTGAGAGGCAAAAAGATGGAACTTTTGAAGAAGGAACCGTGAACTACAGAGTGGACAAGCGCCTAAGGCAAATGGCCGAAAAACTCAAGGAGTACCCTCCCTCCTATGCCGAGGAAGGGAAGAAAAGCGAAGGCTAGCTGCTTTCTTTTTCCAGCGCTTTTTCTACGGCTTCTCGTATTATGAAGCCGCCGAGGTGGAGTATTGGTTCTCTTGTTTCGGGGTCAACGCCCATTGTTGCTGTGCATGGATAACTGTGATGAGCCTTTGCTATCGCGTCACAAAGAACCTCTTTTTCTGTGCTGACACCGGTCAGTTTTCTGGCGACGTACCATGTAGAACCACACGGTGCGCTTCGTCTCGTCATCGCAGCTTCTATTGCCTCACACTTGTCTTTTCTTGCAATCGAAATCTCTAGCACCGGTTTTCCGATTCTTAATTCGTTGACGCATCTGGATATTACTGGTCTTTTATCAGAGGGCTCCAGCGAACAGAAGGGTTTGGGAAAAGCACTTTCGAGTCCAAGTTCTTGGCATTTCTCTTCAACCTGCTTCCTCAGACCCGTCGGAACCTCCACAAAATCCTCTATGGGAACGATTAACCCTTTCACTCCTGTCGAAGCCAAGCGATTCGGCAACTCCAAGAGCAAGTCCTTATGGAGGCCCGACGCTATGCACAAATCTGCTTTTGGGATTTTCCTCGGCAAACGCTCTTCGGGATTATCAATGAAAGCTGGAAGGTCTGCGGGACTTGGCAGTTCTATTGCCGCTTTTATATTTTGAACGTGTGTGTAAGCGCCGTATTTGCAGGAATCACAATAGAGCCCGCATGGCTTGCAATAACTCGGATCGTTGATAAGATTCCTTATCACGCGTTCTGCAAATTCCCCACTGTAAATGAAAATCAAGGTCAAATGTTCTTCTCTTTCGGCAGCTTTCAAGTATGTTCCACATGAAATTCTGTGCATGTCATGTTCTTTATGTTTTCCTTTTCAGAGAATGAAACCTCGGATGTATCTGTTGTTGCTGCTAAAACACGTTAATCAAGGCTTGTGAACAACTATTCGGCGCGCGTTTTTTGGCGTCGCTTAAGATAGTCTTCGGGCTCGGGAAAAACTTCTTTGATTCTCTCTAGGCGTTTTTTGGTGTTGATTTCGCTTTGTTGGGTTATGAAGTCTCTTGGTTTGCTGAAAGTTTCGACCTCGCCAGTCAATCTTTTCCTAGTGATTTTTATGCAATCGTCAACTATGCAACTTAGGACGCATGCCCCGCAGTATATGCAGAGTTCCTCCGTGAGTCCAATCTCTCCAGCTTTCCAGAACAATGCGTTTGTTGGGCATGCTTTGATGCAGAGTTTGCATTCTACGCCGTGACAGATTCTTCTGTTAATTGTTATACTTCCTTCTGCGAAGAATTCCTTCATGCCTAAAGGTGAGAGTATCTCTTCGCGTCGCTTCTTCCTTTCTTTTTTTCCAGTGTCCTCTAGGAGTTCGAATATGTCGATGCGTGAAGACTTCTCGCCCTCTTTGGGCATCTGCTTCACCTTCTAAGTAAGTGTCCTTCGAAACGTATCTTAAACTTATGAACTACAACTATCAAATCTTACCCTAAATGTGCATTGGTTCAACACGTTGATAATCAAATCGTCGTCAAGACAGCAGATTCTTTGAATCGTTTTGAATATACCTTTTTTCTCTAATCAGTTCATTTGAACTCAACAGTCCGTATAGCGTTCTTGCAGAAGAGGGAAGAGCAAGTGTTTTATACGAAGCAGCATGAATCTGAAACAACCAAGCGGGTGAGACTGAATGTCTGACAAAGTTGGTGTCGCTGTTGTTGGAGTGGGGTTCGTTGGTGGACAAGCACATGTGCCCAGTTTCAAGAAAATTGAAGGGTCGGAACTCATTGCTTTGGGAGCCACTACAGAAAAACGCGTAAAACCTCTTGCAGAACAGTACGGCGTCAAATACTACCTGGACTATGACAAACTACTGGAGGACCCTAGAATTCAGGCAGTGGCCTTGGCCGTTCCAACTCCGATGCACTTCGACTTAGCCATGAAGGCAATCCAAAAAGGCAAGCATGTTCTGTGCGAGATGCCACTCGCAGCAACAGTGGACAAGGCGAAGGAGCTTCAGAAGGCCGCTGAGAAAAACAAAGTGATTTTGATGCCTATTCTTCAGTTCCGATTTGCACCCATATACACAAGAACAAAGGAAATGATTGAGTCAGGCTTGATTGGGAAACCGATAGCTTTCCATTTTCGTGAATTCATACCCGCTTCAAGCATAGCTGAACAGTGGCCGCTTGGGTCTTGGGCTTGGAACATCGAAAAAAGCGGAGGATACCCTGACTTCACACTTTCCGTCTGGTCTATAGACATGTTTAGATGGCTCTTCAAAAGCGAGATAGAAGATGTGCATTGGATGGCAAACTACCCCAAATTCGAGAAGTATGGAGGAATACTGGGTTACAACACGATGGGCGTTGTGAAGCTGTCAAACGGGGCGGTAGGTTCGCTTCATTACAGCGCCTCAGTGACCCCGTCGGCAAGTACGAGCAGATTGGAAGTCTACGGCGACAACACAGACGTTATCCATGCCATCTGGTTCAACAAGATACTCTTGTACGGGGCTGGCCAACAACCGCAAGAATGGGACTTGGATGTTAAAGGCACTAGGGTATGGGGGCACCGTCAACTCGATGAGCATTTCATAGACTGTGTTCTCCACAAAAAGAAACCCTCTGTAACGGTTGAGGATGCAATAAAAGCACAGGAAGTTGCACTGAAAATCGTCAAGAGCACAAAATAGAGCAAGAATCAGTGACTCTTCCTCTTCTGGCAAAAGCACAATTCAGCAGGCTTCGGAAGAGAGGTTTATAACAAACTCAGATCTTCCTTCTCTGTAGCAAGGTGGATACGATGTGCGAATTCAAGGTAATTGTTAACGGAGAAACAGTGTTCAAAGACGTTGTCAATGCTAAAGCCAAAGGTAACGGCGTAAGCGTCCGAGACATCCTCGGACAATCCAAGGAATTCACAAACTGCAGAATACTAGAAGTCGACGTGAATTCCACTCGCCTAGTCCTTTCAAGCTCACAGTAACTGATTCTGCGCAGGCTCTGATGTTAGATATCTGAAATTTGAGTAACGTCGAGTCTTTTGCAGCTTGATCCTAGACTTTGCTCTACTTGTAGTGTTACAGGATAAGATAGACGGCTAGGGGCAGAAGGCCAAGAAGCACTGGGAAGGGCAATCCTGGGAACATGCCTCTTTTCTCCAGCATTTTTAGGACCAGCAAAACTCCAGTCAACACGCCGATTGCTGAGGCCGCACAGAAGACAAGCGCGCCTACGAGAGTTGGACCCGCGTTTTCCAATACTAGGCATGTGAGCATCGAATAGAACGTAAGGTCACCCAGGCCCATTTGAACATCTCGAAAAGAGAAGCTCAATCCGCGAAGCTGTTCAAATCCGCTTTGAGCTATTTTCCCGACTGGACCACGGTAGACCGTAAATATGTCATAGACAGCCAAGAAAGCCAGAATCAGGATCCCGCTTGTGACAGGTATCGAAATTCCGAGAAAAGCGCCTAAAGCCCCACCCAGAAGAAGAATCACCATATTGGAAATCTTGCCCTGAATCCTGAAGATTGCTAAATCCGCCAAGACCGTCAAGGAGACTGACGCTGCTATAGTTAACATCAAAGCAGTCGTAGAATCCACGCCAAGCAAGGAGAACGCTGCGGAAAGATAGATTATTGAAAGTAGAAGAAGCGCGGCTGTCAGTGCGAAGCCCGTTATTAAGCTGATCACCCGTAGCTTCTTGCGTTTGATTAGCAGATACAATAGTGTTGCCCCGATTCCGGCGAGTATGACGAAGTATAGTCCATTGCCAAGTGATCCGATACCTTCGGGGAAAGGAGTGACTTGGTAAAGGCTGACACTCGATGCCAAGACTACGTAGGCGCACGCTATCCCGAAAACTAGGCTTACTAGCACTGGCAACAACTGTATCGGTTCTGTCTTAAACTCGTCTTTCAACAACGCTACCCTTGTCTGCGGTTATCATCGTTTTCAAGTAACACTTGTTGCAGAATAAGCTTTGCTTTCTATCCGTTTCGAAAATGGAGTTGGAGAAATACATGACGCAAAACGGGTTGACACAATGTTTCAATCCAAGGGTATGCCCAAGCTCATGAACAGCTTCTTTTGTCCCTCTATCAACGAGAACCTGATTTTCTGGCTTTTTTCCGTAGAATTCTGGTCTTAGTCTCCACAATGATATGACGGCTGCTTTCCCAGGATATTCCGCTTCACCAAAAACGAAGTTTAGTCTTGGGACAAAAAGGTCAACGTCCACGATGCCCAGAATGCGATCGAAGGAATCGTGCTTTTCAGCAAAGTCACGTATTGCACCGAGGATGATGTTTGACCGGTATTGCTGTCTTGATTCAACATAGGCTTCTTTAGGCAACTGCATCTTTTCCGTGACTGGAACACTTGTTGTATTGGCAAGAATTGTGTTAAGATTTTCTTGTATGCCGCTTATTACGAGCGGGTCCACTTGTCCAAGAAGCAATATTGCGATTTGCATCATTTCTTTCTCTCTAGATTTTGACGATGTCCCCAGTTCTGGGCGCCTGTGCCTCTAAGCCTAACTCGTTTTTTGCCCACTTTGCGAGCAGCTCGCAGTTTCCTTCTGCGCCGTGAACTACGTAGACTTTTGGTTTTCCGCCAAGTCTGCTGAGGGCTTCCTTGAGTTCGCCTGCTCCGCAGTGTGATGAGAAATCAAAATGTTGCACTTGAGACTTGACTTTCCGCATTTTTCCGTCGATGACGCAGATGCCTTTTTCCATCAGTTCCTTTCCTGGGGTGCCTGGAATTTGATAGCTTACTAGAAAGATGGCGTTTGATGATTGCTTCGCGACTTTCGAGAGGTAGAACATGGCCGGACCGCCCTTAAGCATGCCCGCAGGCGAAATTATCACGCCGGGCATTTTTGCAGCTCTTCTTCTGTCTCTCCATCCTTCAACCCAGTTTGTAGAGTGTATAGCGTCAGCGAAGGTTCTCTCGTCTCTTAAGAACTGGGGGTAGTTCATCATCACCCTGCTTACCTCGCGTGCCATCCCGTCAATCGTGACTGAGTACTCAAAATGATGTGCGGCCAAAACACACGCAAGTTCCTGTGATCTGCCCACACCGAAGGCAGGGACAAGGACAGTGCCGCCTTTCTCCACGACATCGGAACATGCGTCCACGAACCGCTTCTCGAGTTCCTTGCGTTCAGTGTGCTCCTCATTGGCATAGGTGCTTTCGATTATCACAGCGTCGAGATCTTTGTAGTCCATCTTTGCGCCTTCGAGAAGCCGCGTGCTTATGATGTTGAAGTCTCCCGTGTACAGCAGCCTCTTTCCTTCAGCTTCGATGAGCGTCTGCACGCTGCCTGGTATGTGTCCGGCGTTCTTGAACTGGAACGCTACGTCTCCAACTCTCTGCTCAACGTTGAAATCCACGTGTTTGCTGTTTTGCGTCATTGATTTTAACTCGAGATATTCAAAGGGCAGGTAATAGCTTGACAAATGGATGAAGTCCGAAATCAGCAACTGGTTCAGTTCCATGCTCACCCTATTCGTGTACAGGGGCTTGTTCCCTTGGACGTAGAATATGGGGATGGCTCCCGAGTGGTCTAGGTGGCTGTGTGATAAAACTATGGCATCAACGTCTTTTGGAGGTACGTGCATTGGGAACCCTGGCTCGCGATCTAACATGGCGCCATAGTCCAGCAGAATCTGTGTTTTTTCGGTTTTTACCGCAATTGCGATTCTGCCGACTTCTCGGGTTCCGCCTAGAAAGCCTAACTGCAACTGTCCCATTTCTTTTCATCCGCTGGTTCATTATTGATGTTTTGCGCTCTTTTAAAAATGTATTGACTTCCGAGTTAAAGAGGCTTTGACGAATCCTTTTCTTATTGTTTTCATAATCGCGTCAACATTTAGCGAGGCCTCTATCTCGGTGTAGACACTCCACAGGTCTTCGATGTTGTGGGCGTCGCTTCCCGCAACGCCGGGCAAGTCTATTTCTTTAGCCAGTTTCTCTGCAAGTTTGTTAAGGCTGGGTTGTGTGCCGCCGTTTAGCGTTTCTATAGCGTCAAAATGGTAGTTCTTTGCTAGGCTTCTCAAGCCGTGCTCTCTGAACGGGTGGGCAGCGATGATTGTGCCGTCTTTTTCCCTTGAAAAATCAATTACGTCTTTGACGTTCCAAGGTTTGGGCGGCAGTTCGTCTATCCCCAACACGATGAGATCCCCTTCTGGCGTCGTTATTTCCACGCCTGGGATAATTAGAACGTCTTTGTATGCAGTGGCCAGTTCCTGCACTTTGAAATAGCCTTCGATTGTGTCATGGTCCGTTATCGCAACGGCTTTGATGGTTGGATGGGAACAAAGCTGCTCTACCAACATTTTCGGGTTTGTCGATGAATCGGCCGAGTGTGTTGTGTGCACGTGCAAATCAGCTTGGATCAAGGTTTAGTGATGTCTCCACGCAGGGCATCTTTGAGATAGTCTGCCAGTTTGCGTTCTTGGTTTTTCCCGGCGTCGATGCTTTCGAATTTGATTTTTCTCTTAGTGCATGTTTTTTTACATGCGTTCAGAACAGATTTTCCCCACTTTTCGGGGTCATTGAGGAGCACGACTCTTTCGTAGCTTGCGCGGCTGATGTAATTGGCAAGATCCGCTGCCACAGTCTTCGCTGTTTCGTTGTCCGGTGAGAGAGCAGCTTCATGCTGTGACAAAGGATAAGCTTCGTCAAGCTCTATTGGAACGATGCTGAATGGAGTGCCATAGAAGCACACGTGCAGCTTCTTCGAGCGCTCAGGCGAGCGAAGCTTTCTCGCGATATCCATCAATGCTTTCGACTTGTGAAAGGGTTTTCTCCGTGTTTGGGGTAACAGCAAGAGAGTCTTCACTTGGCTTGGCGGAGCGTATCTTGCGGCGAGCCTTTTTTTGTATCGAACAATTTCTGGTCGCGCAAGCCCGATGGAGTTGAAGAAGAACAGCCCACTGTTTTTTGTGGCTGGGTCGTGTTTTTCAATGTAATTCTCGTATTTCTTCAGTCTTTCTAATGCTTGAAATAGCGCTGGATGACCGTGCGCTCGCATCTCCAAGTGTTCCCACATTCTTCCGTCCTTTATGGCTTGCTTAATACGTTTCAACTCTGCGGCACAGGCGTAAAGATTGTGTTCAGCAAGGAAGATCTGTGCTTCTTTAGGAGGCAGTTCCATTACCTCCCTCGGGGACGTTCTCGCGCATTTCGGGCAAACACATGGGAAATAATCCAGTTCGTTCAGTCTGCAGGTGCCTGTTTCAGTCAAATAGCGGCCTTCTTTGGCATACAATGAATAGGCTGCTGAATCGAAAGAGTCGCATCCTAGGGCCACGGCTAGAGCAAACATGAAAGGATGTCCAGCGCCGAACAGGTGAAGCGGCCTTTCGATGGGTAAGTGCATTTTGGCTGTCAGTATCATGTCGACCAAGACGTCGAAGCGATAGCGCTCCATGACTTCAGTCGGGCTTCCTAAGGCATGTATCTGGAAGGCTAATTTCCCAATTCCTCTAGCAGACTTTGCTACTAGGTCGAGGTATTTTCCACCTTGCACCGGCCCCACCCAAAGGATGTCTTCCCTTGATTTGAGAGCGAAAAAATCCTTGGCGCGTTTGAGAGTCTCATCAACTGTCTGCCGTGCGTGGTCTTCGGCAACTTCCCAGCCCGTTGGGATGTCAAGTATCGTGGCAATGTCCGAACCTATGTGTTCCTGATATTCCACTATTTCTCTCGGTTTCACCTCTATGTCGCCGTAAATCAGGATCTGATAAGCGCCAGAATCAGTCATGACTGGACCGTTGAAATCTAGGAATCTGTGCAGACCATTCTTGTCGGGCTGTCTCTGCGAGTGCTTTCTTAAAATGTACGCGTTGGTTATTACAGCCTCGAAACCAAACTCTTCCCTGATTCTCCTCGGAGAAATAGGTTGCACTGTCGGGTTTATGACTGGAAAAAGAAGAGGAGTCTCCACTGTTCCGCTCTTGGTGTGAAGCTTTCCGATTCTTGCAAGCAGGCCTTGTTCTTTTATTTCAAAAGACATCGTCAAACTCAACAAGAGAAAAACAAACACAGATATAAAAAACATTCACTAGATAATGACAGCGAAATCAGAATGTCAGGTTTTGGACATGAGTCTGAGTAATCTTGTAAAAGAAGAGCTTTCGGGAAGCATCGCCAAATCATACGTGGCGCAGATCTCCAGTTTTCACAGGATTCAAGCGTCAACGATGTTTCATGAAGCAGCAGAATACGTAAAGCGTGAGCTTCTGAAAATAGGTCTGAAGGATGCCGTGATAGAACAATTTCCAGCCGATGGAGCCAAGAAATACTGGACTCACACTTCTCCAATGGGCTGGACAGTGGAGAGTGCTGAGCTTCGACTTTTGGAACCTGAGGAGGAGCTCTTAGCCTCCTATGCAGACACACCTCAGAGTTTGCACACGTACAGTAATGCAACACCTCCAGAAGGCATCACAGCCGAGCTTGTTGATGTCGGAACTGGAACGAAGCCAGCGGATTACGACGGAAAGGATGTCAAGGGCAAATTTGTCCTCGCCACGGGCAGAGCCAAGTTCGTTCATGAACAGTCTGTCTACAAGCGCGGCGCAGCTGGCGTAATAACGGACGCGGTGACTCTTGAAATGCCAAACGTCCGCGAAAGCCTGGACATTCCGGACGCTCATGCATACCAGTCAATATGGCCAACCGCTGAGGAACTGGGCAAAGTCACGTTTGGCTTCTCTCTGAGCAAACGACAAGGAAACCGATTGCGCACTTTGCTTAAGCGTGGAAAGCCTGTCAAACTGAATGCAAAGGCGGATGCTCATCTTTTTCCTGGGAACTTGGACGTGGTTACAGCAACGATACCCGGGAGTTCGAAGCCAAATGAGGAAGTCTTCCTAGTCGCTCATCTCTGCCACCCAAAACCCAGTGCCAACGATAATGCTTCGGGAAGCGGCTTGCTCTTGGAAATAGCCAGAACAATCAGTGCTTTGATTGAATCTGGAAGAATTGAGCGCCAGGCGCGGACACTGCGTTTCTTGTGGGTGCCTGAAACATACGGATCAGTAAGCTATCTGTACAGTCACGAGGACTTGCCGTCAAGATTGGTCGCGGGCATAAACTTGGACATGGTGGGTGAAAGCCAGGAGTTGTGCAAGTCCACACTCAATCTTGACCGCACTCCTGATTCACTGCCATCTTACCTGAATGATATTGTATTCGATTTCATGGAAAAATCTGTAAAGGAGTTTGACAAGCCGTCGCCGTTCGGTTCATCATCCACTTTCCGATACGCTACAGGTGCGTTTAGCGGGGGAAGCGACCATGCAGAGTTCACCGATTCAACGATAAGAGTTCCGTGTGTCATGTTGCTTCAATGGCCTGACTTGTTCTATCACACAAGCATGGACACCATTGACAAAGTGAGTGAAGACAGCTTGAGAAGAGTCGGTTGGATAGTGGCGAATGCGGCTTTGACTCTTGCGGACGCTACATTCGAAACAGCATTTCAACTCGCGAGTGAGACTGCCTCGAAAGGAATTGTCAGGATCGAAGAGGCCAGACAAGAAGCTGTTGAGGAATTGTTCAAGAAGAGACAGGACCCAAAGCTGAAAAACAGGTCTGAGGCGCTGGCTATAGAACTGTACAAAACATCCTCTCAGTTCAAGAATCGGATAGAGCATTTTGCTTGGCGTGAAAAAGAGGCTGTGAAATCCGTGAGAAGGCTTGGAGAGAGTCCAGAACTTGCCGCGTCAATTGACGAATGCTGCAGAGACATTGAAGATGTCGCTAACCGAGAGATCGCTCGGCTACAGGAGACTCTGAGTTTCATAGCGAAGGCATCGTCCTTGGTTCTTCCAAGTGAACCTGCAGATAGAGAGCAAGAAGAAAGCCTCAGAGCGATTCCGAAGCGACTGTTCAGAGGCACCCTTGACTCTAGCTTTCTGAAGAAGACGCTGAGCGACGAGGAACTAGGGTGGTATGAACAAGCGCGCGAAAAAGACCTAGATTTTGACAAGAAGTTGGCTGAAGTGCTGAACTTCATGGATGGAAAACGAACCATCTACGAGATTGTGAAGGCAGTGTCTGGCGAATATAGTGAAACCAACCCTGAACAAGTGGTGAAGTTTCTGCAAGACCTTGAGAAAGCTAAGCTTGTCCAACTCTCTTAGGCTTGTTTTTTTGAGGCCAAATATACTTATATGACCATTTTTCCTTCTATTGGATGCTTGCGCCAAAGGAGGAGGAACAATGGTCTGCGTAGTCGAAATCTTTGAAAAACCAAAGCTTCGTGATCCTGTTCTAATTGAGGGTCTGCCGGGAATAGGGTTCGTAGCCAACATCGCGGCTTTACATCTAATTAACGAGTTGAAGGCAATTCGTTTCGGCGAAATCCACTCGTCAGCCTTCCAAGACTTGGCGGTCACAACGCAGAAAGGTGGGGCGCAGTTTCCAATTAACGAACTCTACTACAGTAAAGACCAGAATGGTGGGCGTGATCTGATCATTTGGTATGGTAACACGCAGGCATTGACCACTGCAGGGCAGTACGAGCTCTGCGGGAAGATCTTGGACGTTGCTCAGGACTTGGACTGCCATTACGTGGTCACGTTGGGTGGATTTAGGCAGGAAGAGAATAAGAGTCCGCCGCAGATTTACTGTGCCGCTTCGGATCATGAAACCTTGAACGATGCTCTGGGCCTCGGAACAAAGATAATGGTGGGGCAAATATTCGGAATCGCCGGGCTCATGGTCGGTCTCGCTCGGCTCAGAAGGTTCAAGAGTTTCTCACTTTTGGTGGATACTCTGGGCACGTTCCCTGATGCGAACGCTACACGATACGTACTAATGGCGCTGAACAAGTTCTTGGGGATGAACGTTGACCTAGCTAAGTTGGATGCGACTGCTGAAGAAACCAAGAAAATCTTGGAGTCCTTCGGTTTAATAAGAACGATTGGAACAGAAAAGAAGAAAGAGGAACAGCAGTTCCGCTGGTTTATCTAGGTTTTACCCTTGGATTCGCTGATAAAGGATGCATAGACCTTTTCCACGCGCTCGGCAGCAGGACCTGAGCCCTCAACGACGCCCTTTTCAGTCACTTTGACCTTGTCCATGACCCAAATGAACCCCTTGTCCTCATAGAGCTTAATCATCGTAGGAAACACTTTTTCAAGCCGGTCAGCCAGCGCCCTTAAATCAAACGGCTTCTCAACACTCAGAATTTGGGCAACAACATTTCCATTGAGAAAAACTCTGTGCAATACCTTCCCTTCTTCATCCTTTGCATCCGACAGGCAAAGGCTCATATTGTCCGGATTGATGCCGAGCAGCGTCCCAGTAAACGTTTTTCCAGTCGTTGCTGTCACGATCACGTGTCTATCCGCTAATGCTGAAACTTCGGTGAAGAATTTTCTCTGCACTATAGACAATCATTTGACCTCCATTCCATGTAACGAATTGTGGAACAACTATTTAAAAATAGTAATTCTGCTGGGTTCTCGAAACGCCGCCTTCTGTTAGTTTGCCTATCAAAGCCTCGCGCGACGAGCAGCATTCTTTTGAGATAACGCGCTTGAGCGTTTTTTTCGAAACTGTGCTTACGGGCAACGAAACTTTCACCATGTAGACAGGAAATTCGCGCTCTGGGAGGAAGGGTGCATAGTGCGCTTGTTGAAGAGCTTTTACAGGTCTTCTGCGAAATACTTGAGGTCGAACGGTTTTATGATCATGCCTGTTTTTAAGCTTACGATGAATGATTGGACGTCGCTGATGAAATCTGCAGAATTGACCGTGTATTCGCGCATGAAATCAGCGTATTTCGAGTAGTCTTTGTGAAGGGAGAACATCACATTGTCTTTTCCGAGGCCTTCTCCATCTGATGCGAAGAAAATGTTAGAGTGCTGCATAACCCATTTCCTGGCGATCTCCAGTTTCGTTTTCACTTCTTCTTTATCACTTATCTTTGCCTTCGCGAACGTTATTGCGAGGATTTCGTATCCGATCTTTCTGAATTCTGGCACTATGGTGTAGCTTCTGATGTAGCTTTCGGCGAGCTTTCTGTTTCTTGTCACCGTTGGTTGTGATACTTTCAGGGTCTTCGCGAGTTCTCTGTCGCTTCTTCTGGAGTTTCGTATCAGTTCCTTCAAAAGCTTGAGGATTTTTTCTTCTTTCATAGTCTTCGAACCCAAAACAGTTTAAAACAGCTTTTATCTTTTTCGGAGAACCAAGAGTGCGACGGCTTCATGTCTTATCCACTTCTTGTTTTAAAAACACTCTGCTGTCAGCCGGTAAATCTCTTTGAACAATGAAGTTTGGGCCTATCCAACTGTTCTTTCCAACTTTGACGCCTGGCATGAGAAGTGCGTTTATCCCCGTTTTCACGTTGTCCCCTAGAACGGCTCCAAGTTTCTTTCTTTCGCTGTCAACGATCTTGTCTTTCACCATCATCTTGATTGTGCCAGCATCAAGCCTATAATTGGCCGTTATCGTACCTGCGCCCAAGTTTCCTCCTTCACCTATTATGCTGTCGCCAACGTAAGAGAGGTGGCCTATGTGGGTGTAATCCATTATTATGCTGTTCTTGATTTCGCAGGCGTTTCCAACCCTCACTTTCCTTCCGATGCTCGTAAACGGGCGGATGTAACAGTTTGGTCCCACATCAGCTTCTTCGTCTATGAAAGCTGGCCCTTCAATGTACGCTCCTGAACGTACGCGCGCGGTTTCAGCCACTGTTATGGGGCCGACAAGGTGGGAACCGTTCTCGATTAGTCCCAAGGGTTTGTGCTTCATCCTTCTAAGTGTCCAACGGTTCGCTTCCAGAAGATCCCATGGTCTTCCGATGTCAATCCAGTCTTCGCCAGGTATCTTCGCGGCCAAAACCGGTTTCTTTTCGTTAATGAGAAGAGTGATGGCGTCTGGGATTTCCCATTCTCCTCTAGACGTCGGTGAAGTTTGTCTTGTCTTGGCGAATATTTCGGGTGAAAAAACGTATATACCCGCATTGGCTAGGTTCGTTGGGGCTTCTTCTCTTCTGGGTTTTTCGACTATGCGCTTGACGTTCTTGCCGTTTTCAAGCTCAACTATGCCATAGCTCTCGGGCTTGTCAACGGGCACCACAGCAATCGTCGCAGCAGGTTTCTCCCTGTTGTGCATATCAACGACGGTTTTCAAGGCCTCCGCCGCGAACAGCATATCCCCGTTAACTAGTAGAAAATCGTCTTTAACGTATGACTCAACGACACTCACTGCATTGCCTGTTCCAAGCACGGCTTCTTGCTCGGCATATTCGATTTCAAGCCCGAAGTCTTTTCCATCCCCGAAATATTGGCGAATTGTGTCTGCCATATAATGGACAACTATCACCGCCTCGCTTATTCCCGCTTTCTTCAGTGCGTTCAAACAGTGGCCGAGTATCGGTTTTCCCGCCAGCTTTATCAGGTGCTTCGGTCGAGTCGCGGTGATAGGTTGAAGCCTGACGCCTTCCCCCGCGGCTAGGATTGCTGCCTTCATCTCCCACCATTTCCAATTGTGTTTTTGATGAGTTCTGCTCCTCTTTGCATTATCTGGTTTGCTGCTTTTAACGATTCACCCTCAACGGTCAGCCTCATGGTTGGCTCTGTGCCCGACGGTCTGACGAGCAGCCATCCGTTTTCAAGAACTAATCGGACGCCATCAACTCTGGAGAATTCAATGTGCGCTGGAAAGACAGCTTTCAAGCCTTCTCCGATTTCTCTCAGAGCTTTTTCCTTTAGCTCGTTCTTGCAGCTGAAGTTCTCTCTGAACACTGGGTACTTGGGCGCGGCACCGACAAATTCGGCTAGGTTCTTGTTCTTGTCTTCTAAGGCCTCCAAGATTAAGGCTGATGAGAGAATGCCGTCTGGGCAGTGATGAAACTGGGGATGTATCCATGCACCACATGGTTCACCACCGAATAATGCGTTGCGTTTCTTCATTGTTTCCGCGATGTAGACGTCGCCGACCTTTGTCCTCCCAACTTTTCCATCGAGTGGCTCGACCATTTTTTCCATGCTCATTGAAGTCTCAACGCTTGTTACGACCGTTCCTCCACCGTTCTTTTCAACAACATGCGCCGCATAAGCAGCGAGAGCTTGATCAAAATCTGCAAAATCACCTTTTTCATCTATGAAGGCTGCTCTGTCACCATCACCATCGTAGGCCACACCTATGTCCGCACCAAGGGCTTTAACGACTCTGGCCAAACTTCTAAGAGACTTGGCGTTTGGTTCAGAGCTTCTGGCTGGAAACCAACCATCTGGCTGCGCGTTTAAGGCTGTCACTCTGCAGCCTAAACCTTGCAGAATCGCCGGACCAAGGCTGAAGGTTGCTCCACATCCAGGATCGACGACAACGTGCCATTTTCTTTGCAGTTTTATTCTCTTCCTTAGGTTTTCAAAGTACAGTCGGTTCTCGTCTGATTGCTGAGCGTGACCAATGCCTGTCCAGGGTGCCTGCCTGTAACTGCTTTCAGTCATTATTCGTTCGATTTCGTTCTGGCTTTTTTCGTCGTAAGCCGAGCTGTCGCTTTTGAAAATCTTGATGCCGTTATATTCGGGCGGGTTGTGCGAGGCTGTAATCATCACGCCAGCGTCAGTTCCTATTTTTTTCGTCAGAAAAGCGAGGACCGGGGTCGGTGTGACTCCTAAGCATCTTACGTTAGCACCGCCAGATTCAAGACCTGAAACTAATGCCTCCTCAAGCATAGCTCCAGTAACTCTTGTGTCTCTGGCAACGGCCACGTATCTTGCGTTGGAGAAAGTTGCTACTGCTAGACCTACCTTTTCAGCCAAAATTGGTGTTAGGTCTACGTTGGCCAAGCCTCGCACTCCTGAACTGCCGAACAAACGCAACTCCCGACCTCCCGTGCGCTTAACCGAAGACTTCAAGATAAGTGGCATCGTTGTTCTTATAAAAACTAAGCAGGGAAAAGTCACTCAAGGTCTTTCTCTGTGGGCTAGGCAAGTGCTCGACTAATGAGGATCCACACTATGTCGCCGAAGAACAGGGCCACTATCAAGCCTGCTGTGATGAAGATGAGGAAAGGTAGGCCGGGCGTCGCCCATATTCTATCTTGGATTTTTCCAGTCTTGACGGCTTCATCCAGTCTTGCAACGATTGCATCTCTGCCCTCGTCCTTGGGCACAGTGACCAATCTTCTTTTGAAGTTGCTTTCAGAGTCTTCGCTCGCATCTTCAAGCGGATACACGTGCCATTTATCTTTTAGTTTCTGAACTGAGACTTTGTAGCCAGTTATCAGAATCAAAATCTTTCTGCCAAGAGACCCGTTCTGATATTCTCCTTCAAACAGTTTTCCCTTGGTCCTCGCACGCCAGAGAACATTATACCCGAGCATGACAAGCGTCATCAGAGCTGCCATCAGAACAGAGTTGCTGAAAACGCTGAAAGGAAAAAGTGCTTTTGAGATCGGCGAAACCCCCCCAAACAGAGGCGAAAGCAGACTCACAGGATAGAAGGGCAACACAAGCGCCAAGCACATCAGCGCCTTCGCATCAGCTCCTCCAAAGCCTCCAGCATAGAAAATCACTATGGCAAAAAGAGCGGTAAACCCAAAGCAGACTCCGTAAAGAGGCAACTGTGAAAACTGGTAAACATACACCTCGAAAAAAGTCAAAACAAAAGCGAGCGGAGCGAAAACCATCCACACGGTATTGCTTACTTCACGGGTCTTGCTGTCGCTCCAAGAAGCATAAACCAGAAAACCTAGGGCCAATGTCGTCCTTGCCAAGTCCAATGGCATCTGCAAAGTGACACCTTCAGAAGCATCGAATTGTCCTTTTCGCTTAATTATCTTTCCACGTTGTCTTGGTTGAGCTGAAGGAAAATGTCAAAGCGCGCGCTAAGTTTTTTTAGGAATAGGTATTCGGTGCTTGTTGATACCATTGCAACGATTGACCAGTTGAGGCCAAGACCTTGAAATAGTATATTATACGAGGCTGCCAGGAATAGGTTACCGTTATTCTCTGAGTTTGGCCAGCCAGAAGTGACAGGGGAGTGATTGTTTGATTATCCATTGATGAGGATGACGTTCCAATGTATACCTGAACTATCATGGTGTCTGAGGTTCCAGTGTTTTGCACGTCAATATCTATCAGAGTTCCATTCTCTTTGAAATTAACGTTCGCTGGGTTAAGAACCACGCCCGCCTGTCCGGTCAGGTGTCCCGTGTACATCATTACCCAGGCGTAGGTTACCACTATTGCTGCTACGGCTATGACGACTAACAGTAGTGTGGCGAGTATTGGTGATATGGCTTTCTTAGATCTTGACGTTTTTTCGGTCAAGCATTTCACCTTTGTACTGTCTAGAAAGTCACTCAGATTCCTATTTAACACATATGAACTTGAAATCTGCATCTAGGATAACTAATCAGAGTGATTCTGGCTCTGCGTCGTCATGGCGATTGATGGCCGATATTCACTGAGTGTCCAGAGGCCTGTTTGGTCGCTAATTCATCTTTGGCTTATTCAAGACGTTCTTCCGCCATGCCTGCAATGTTCATCCTCAATCTCTGACCTTCTGCAGCCTTATTCTGCTTGAGATGAAGCTTTTACATGCAGTTCTCGTTTGAAAATTGATGAGTATTTCCTACAAATTGTAATGTAAATTTTCCCAAGTTCCATGCTTTCACGTTGCTACACGCTATGGACTGATGAGCTTGTCGTGGGGCTTTGTGGCATTCAATAGAGGCTTTCGCTGGCTCTTTGGCTTATGCAGAATAAATGTTGACTGTTCGGGCACAAGTTTCTGAAGCAGAATAAACTGGGGTTGGAACATTGTATTACAGAGTCACCGAAGTGTGCGTGTTCGAAATTTGTCCGTTCGCGTTAACATTAACAACATGTCATAATCAGTTCAGAACCATTGGCTAGAACGATGCTCATTTGGTTTTGGTGCAGGTCGGCGAGGGCTATTCCAAACACTATTTTGCATTTTAAGCTCCCTGAATTTGTGACATAATAGCGACTGATGCCGTTTAGATATGGGTCCAAGAAATAAGGATTAAATCTGGTTACGTTAGTGCGCCCAATCACAAGGATACTCTGATTTCACGTTTTTGATGACCATCGTCATCGTTGTTCTGTGTGAGATGAGACCAAAGTCTGTTTGCCTAGTTTGTTTTCAGCTTCTCAGTAATTCCGATGAGTCCCTAAACACTACGAGCAGATTTCTGCAGCGTTTGAGTGTGCGTTAAGAGAGTCGAAACGCCTTATATTATCTTCGTCTTAATTCAGAATGAGAATTGAAACGAATGGTATATTTTGACCGAAGGAACTGCTGCCTAATTGTCCGATGAGCGCAAGGTTAACTGGGGATGTTCCTGTAAACCTTGGAGGGGCTCCACTGAAGGGTTGTCCAGAAACTATCGCGTGGTCGGAGGCAAAGTAAATTGCCACTGGCACGTTATAGGACAAAATGATTGGAGTGTACGTGCTCGATATACCTCCGGTTCCATTGACATTTACGATGTACCAGTAGGATCCTCGAACCTGTTGGGGTGTAGTCGGGAAAATTGAGAAGAACACTGAATTGGAAGACAGATTGATGGGCCTTTGCTGTTGATCAAGATTGGTTAGGATCACTCTAAAAGCGATGTTTGTACCACCTGATGACACAACATAGCCCGATGCACCGTTGGGAAATGCGGTTAGTTGATCGCTTCCTGTTACAAAATAGTAGGTGAAGTTCTGGAAGTCCATCATAAGGGCGCCTATGCCTTGGGTTGTTTGTGAAACAATGATGTTGTTCGCAGATACTATGGTTTGCTGCAAAGCCACTGTGTTTCCTCTAGCTGTTATGAGCCACGAAGAGAAGCTGTACGTAAAGTTGGAGATCACATCGGTGGCTCTCAAGGTAACATTGAGCGTGAACGTGCTTCCACCTTTAACACCTGCATTTGGCAAACTTGTGAAATTGTATATGGTCCAAGGGGTACTATTACTCACGTAAAGCCAGACGGTAATGAATTGGATAGAAGAAGACCCAATGTTCTGGATTTGAGCATAGACGTTAACACTGTTGTTGTATGGAGTATAAGTTGTGTTCAGAACTGCTGTTTTCTCATTTGACCGATCCAAGTCTAATTGGCGAGTTTGCGTCACGGTGTTGTTGTAGAGCGTGTTCTGCGAGAGAGACCATACGAAAACCGTTGATATCAGAGACATCATTACCAGTACTGCGAATACTGCGCCAACGATGGAGGAGAAGCCCCTCGAGTTGGCGATCAGTTTTCTACGTGCCTTTTTAAACCGCGAAAGTGAACACAAATGCTGATCCCCTTTGTGTTATTATTCGAATCTGATAACTTCCACTACTAAGAGTGATTGGCGAAATCTGGACGTATCCTTCTCGCATCCCCGTTGTCGCATTTAGGGTCTTGCCAGGCACAGTTTGACCTTGGAAATTATACAGCGTGAAGCTGTACGGAATCAGGTTGCTTGATTGGCTACCCACATAAACAGTCTGAATCGTAACGTTTACCGTTCCAGAATTCATCAGATAAGCCCTCAGATTTGTAAGCGTGGAGTTGTAGTAGCATGCCTCGAGAGCTATTCTTTCCTGTAGCTGATTAATGTCAGAGTTGATGATGCTGCTGTATTGTTGATTGTAGTTTGAAGATTGGGTTTGGGCCCAAACGATCATACCGAACCCAACAACTATGACTGCTCCTATTAGTATCAGGTTTGAAATCACCGCGCTGACGGCACGTCCGGATTTGAGCAGGTTTTGGGCTCGTGGTTTCATCTTGTTCGCTGTCTCCTGCAGCATATATTGTGTCTTCCTATTTAATAAATCTTTAGCGCGGGCAACTCTTACAATCATTTGTGTTTTTATCCTCCTATTTTGGAGGGCTTCCCATGAACCCGCTGAGGAACATGGGACTTATCTCTGCTGCTATGATTGAAATTACGACTAGAATTGCCGCATGTTTGAATCCTGCTGCTATGGATTCTTCGCTGATTTTTCCAGCAACGATGCCTACCATGTAGCTGTAGAAGATGGCTGATGTCATGAAAACTTGTCTGATCCAGTCCATGTTTGGTGGAGGTGCGGTGCCGGCGACGCCGATGGTGCCTGTCGTGAAACCTAGCATCATGGATGTTGTCACGACGAGAAGCAGTGCGGCAAAGTAGGGCATCATGATGTAAGGGCGAGTTGCAGATTTCTTTTCTTTTTCAACTTCTTGAGTTAAATTGTTGAATCTGGCAAGCGACTCTACCATTTCAATTGTGCCTCCGCCGACGTCAACTGTTTCAACGAGCAGGAACATGACGATCTGCGTCATCCAGCTTCTTGTCCTGTCTATGAAATCCATCATCACTTTTTTCAGTGGGATTCCCCATGAGATTTCTGAGCTGATTTTGCGCAGTTCCTTGCTGAACACGCCGTATTCGCGGTGTGATAGGCTTTCAATGCATTTTTCAGGTGACAGTCCTGTTTTTCTGACTTCCGTCAGGTCTCTTAGGAAACTGTTCACGCCCTGCTCCGTGCTTGTTTTTTTGCTTGAGAGTTTGCCATTCACAATTGCTGCTGGCGCCGCTGAGATGAACAATGCTAACGCAAGCGCCACTGGTATCTGGCTTAGCACGCCGAAACTGCCGCTGAGGAAGAGTAAGAGGAACAATGCCATTCCTGCCACGGAGCCCACGGCAAAGACTTTGTACGGCCGCATTTCAGTAACAGGCGTTTTAGGCTGCATACTGTGTGCCAGGTAAACAAACATTATTGACAGCATCGGGCTTAACACGAACGTGTAGAGGATGATGGTTGAAACGTCGCCGCCAGCTCCGCCGCCTACACCGATGTTTTGAACGCTAAACATTATGTAAAAGCAGAGGGACATCATCACGTTGACTATTATGAATGTTTCAAGAAGCATTCCGAGTCTTTCAGCTGCAGCTTTGACGCGCAGTGCTCTGGCTTTGAAGATGTCTTCTGCCTTTCTTTCCAGGAAGTGTCCGATGTCTCCGCCGATTATGACGGTTGACGAGTATCCTGAGAGAAAATCTTTGAAGATGTCTAAGGAGTTCTTTTTGGCCGAGTTTTGAATTGCGGTTAGCGGGTCTGTTCCGAATATCTCCACGTCTTTGATGATTTCTCTAGCTTCCACTTTCATCGCGGGCATCAGTTCAACCTGTGCAAGTCGTTTGAAACTTGTGTAGGGCGCTATGCCGCCTGAGGCCATGACGCTGATGTAGGCTGTGGCAAACGGCATTTCTCTTTCCAGATTGCTTGCCCTTTCGCCGGCTCTGGACATGGGAACTACTAGGAATCCGATCATTACATAGAATGGGGCAGGTATCAAGAAGATTATCGGCATGAAACCGTAAAGTATCACGATTACCATGGAGACTACCGACAACGGAAGCATCATCAGAGCTGCGAAAAACATCAGAGAGACGTACGTTTCCGGGTAAATCTTGATTTTTGCCTTTTCCAGATAGTCCTTAAATTCGAAGACGTTTTTCAGGAATGAGGGTGCGATGGTTCCGAAAAGACGGAATGACCATGCTTCAAGGGTTCTTAGAAGTGGCAACCACCTTAACCTCCTCCCCTGCTAGGACTTTTTCATAAATCTGTTTCGGCCGGGCGTAGTACTCGGCGATTATTGCAGCTACGTCTTTGTAGCTTCTAATCTTGCGCTCATTCATCCAGTGCAGCACGGTCTTGCGCCTTTCAATTTCGTCAACCAGTTCTTTCTTGCTCCAACCTATGCGTTCAGAAATGGCCGAAAGCATGACACTCTTGTCAAAAGACGGTACATGCTCGTCATCTGCGGGCTGCCACTTGAAGATTCCACGGTAATCTTGATAATCCGCGATTTCATTGACGTTCATCACTCGTCTATAAGCCTTCCTCTCATTGTTTTTTACAAGGTGGACTCTCTGAATCGACAGTATAATGTTCATCAAAGGAAGGTAAGCAGGCGATATGTCCATGGGTTTCTGCGTGAGACGTTTGAGTGCTGAATCCAAGTTTTCGGCGTGCATCGTGCACATTCCACCGTGACCAGTTGCCAACGCCTGGAAAAGCACGTAAGCTTCTTGACCGCGGACCTCACCTACAATAAGTATGTCTGGACGGTGTCTCATCGAAGTCTTTACAAGGTCGAAGAGCGCAACTTCGCCTATGCTGTTTCCGCCTAGGCCGTAGCTTTGTCTGGCAATCAGTGAAATCCAGTTCTCATGGGACAGGTTCAGTTCTGCTGTTTCCTCTATGGTGATTATCTTGCTTCCAGGCTTAATCAAGCAGGCCAGAGCGTTCAGAGCTGTCGTCTTTCCAGCTGCCGTTCCACCCAGAACCATGATTGACGCTCTGTTCTCGAGACACATCCAGAAATAGGCAGCCATTTCCTCAGAGAAAGTGCCTATGTTAATCAAGTCTATTATTGAGTATGGGTCTTCTCTGAATTTTCTTATGGTGAATGCAGTTCCGAACGGGGTAACTTCACGCCTATAACACACGGCTAATCTGTGCTTTCCGGGTAATGACGCATCCACGATCGGAAAGGCTGAACTTACATGTTTTCCAGCCATGTGAACAAGCTTGACAACCATGTTGTCGAGTTCTTCATCATTTTCAAACTGAATGTTTGTTTCGATGCTCTCGTAGGTTCGATGCCAAATATAGACAGACCTCTGCACTCCGTCGCATGAGATATCTTCGATGTTTGGATCTCGCATTAACGGATCAATCGAACTGAAACCGACAAGGTCTCTTTCAGCATGGTAGAGTATCTTGTACCATGAAACGTCGGGCAACCATCCTAGGCTTATGCGATATTTATCGACGATTTTCTTGGCTTCATCTGCGAAGAACTTTCTCGGATCGGCAATCTCTTCTTTCGGCGATTCTATCTCTGCAAGAAGTATCTCAAGGATTCGTTGGTAAACGCTTCTTTCGAGTGGATCAAGCTGCAGTTCGTCAAGAATGTACTTGTACTCTCCTGTTTTCGGATTCTGTGCGATGGCCACGTGGGCGAAGGGTTCGTAGAGCGGGTACTTTTCAGCTATCCTGAACCCTCTGGGCACGGGCTTTGGTGGAGCTGGTCCGGGTTCTGAATGCTCGTGTTTCTTGAAGTTCAGCCTAATCTGAACTTTCTTGAGCTTTGCTAATGTCGTTTTCAGCCTTACTTGTGTCATTGTACTTCTCCTGTACACATATTAATGGCGAATACAGTCTATTAAATATTGCGTCGTCCGATACATTACGCACTCCCATCCTCTGCTCCAGTGGAGACGACGATCACTTTACGCTTAATCAACACGACAACCACCACCGCAATGACCACTGGGACGATAATCAGAAGCATGGTTATCCAAGGCAAACCACCCTCGCTCTGCGTGGGCGCCACTGGAACCACGTTGATTGTCGTTTGGTTCCCGTTTCCAATGTATCCGTTCTTCGTAACGTTGGCGGTAAAGACCACAGGCAACTGCACGGTTGTAACCGGAGCGCTGAACTCGAATGAGCAGGTCCCGTTTGAGTCCGTGTAACTGCTTGTGTAAGAAAAGTTGCCGGCGCTTGCTGAAACGATGACTTGAGCACCCACAACGGGGTTTGAACCGGCTACGGCGATGACGGTCAGAATGACGTTACTGCCCGGGACGGTTGCGTACGAACTGGCAGTGATTTGGACGCTGATGTTTCCTGGGTTGACAAGCAGAGTGAATGAGTCTTGTCCGTCAACGTATCCAGTTTTTGCGCCTACAGCCGTGATGACTGTGCCAAGGGGTGCATTGGCCTGAGGCGCGGTAAAGATGAAGGCAGCGAATCCCTGAGTGTCAGTTGTTCCAGTAGTCTGGGTGAAGTTTCCTCCGTTTTCAGATGTAACAGTGACGCTGACATCTGGAACTGGAAGAAGATTGTAGGTGACACGAGCAGTTATGCTTACGTTGGCCTCTGAAATTGTGGAGTAATTCTGAGCTGTCAATTGCAGAATCAGCACTCTTGGCATTATGCTAATGGTGTTCTGGCCTGCTCCGTCTATGTAATGGCTTTTTGTTGCCGTTGCCGTTATCGTAGCGTTGACCATTGATGTTGTCTGAGGCGCTGTGAAGGCAAATCTGGCGATGCCGTATGAATCTGTAATTCCACTGGCTTGCGTGAAGTTTCCAACGCTGCCTGATACGGTAACTGTTGCCTTCAATATTGGGACTGTATCGCTCGTCACAAGAACGGCTACATTTGTAGTCCCTTCTGAAACTATTGAGGAAGAGTCAGGGGTCACTGTTGCCGCAAGCACGTTTTGAAGCACGGCTATTGTTTCCTGATTGTACCCGTCTGTGAATCCTGTCTCTTGAGTTGACGCAGTGATTGTGACGTTCATCGGACTAAGGGTGTAAGGAGCCGTGTAATTCAACGTCAATGTGCCGTCGGCCCCCGTGAAACCTGAACTTGTTAAGAGTGTTCCATTGTCAACTGCAGCCGTGAGTGAGGCGTTAGCAACGGGCTGGCCCAGTCCTCCAGTAACATTGAAGATCATGGCCACTGTAGCTTCAGATTTGACAGTAGCAGGTTCCGTGGTCATCCGAATGTGTAGCAGTGGAAGAACTCTCAGGTAGGTGTAGCAGGAACCGTCTGCGTATCCGTTTTCAGAGGCCCCAGCAATCAACCTTACATCTGTCGTGTCTGTGACGTTCGGCGCCGTGAAGGTTGTCTCAAACTGCCCGTTTGAATCTGTGACCCCTGATGCGAGCGAGAAGCTGCCTCCCTTTGCCGAGAGGAGCGTTACGGCTGCGTTTGCCGCAGCTCCAGATTCGGTAGAAACGTAGACTGTGACTGTAACGTTGCCATTGTAATCAACGACTGACCCGCTCAACGTCATCGAAACGGTTAGGGGCGTCAGATTCCGGACGGTTATCATTGTCGTTGTAGGATTTTGGCTTAGAACGCCAAAATCGTCCATGACTGTTAAAGTTGCCAAATAGGTTCCCACGGTGGAGTAAGTGTGGTTTAAGAGTGAAAGCGTGGTCCACCCGCTGTTGGCTCCGTCTCCGAAGTCATAGAAGTACTTGTCGACGCGGCCATCGTCGTGCGAATTGGCGCCGATGAATGTGACGTACTGGCTTGGCGCGACTAGCGTCTTGTCAGTCTGAAGAAGTGATGTTGGCGCTTGGTTGTTGTAGTCGATTGGTGCCGACAGGAAAAATATGAAGAGAAGGTTCACTCCGTTGCCGCCGACTTCATTCCCTTTTCCGGCAGGATTAAGATAGCCATGGAACGGTCCTGTTTCGTCGCCCCAGTAGTTGTAGGTTGCGCTTACATTGGCTGTGGACGAAACGTCCATGCCCATCTTGTTGTCATAGATATCATTGAATTGGGCTCTATGGCCGACTCCGTTCTCATAATAGATTCCGTTAGTGTTGTTTGAAATGTAGTTACGCGTTATGTACGTGCTCGTGTTCGACATCACGCGGAATCCATCGACGTTCAACGAGACGTTGTTTTGAACGATGACAGTGTTGGAATAAGAGTCTGCTCCAAGAACAATGCCGCTTTGGTTATTCTGCATAACGTTGTTCTGCAATATGATTATGTTTCCATCCAGGTTCCCTGCCAACACGACACCGTCCCCGTTAGCGCTTATGACGTTGTTCTGCATCGTAACCTGGCCTCCGGCTATGTTTACGCCACATACCGTGTTGTTTGTTATCTCATCATTCATGATGGTTGCGTCGCCACCGGCGATGACGGTGCCGTTTGAGTTGAACCTGACCAAGCTGTTTTGCAGGATTAGAGAACCGCTCTCCAGCGTCACGCCGTTTATCCCGTACTCAATTATACAGTGTGTTAACGAGGAATGGTCCGTCCCGTTGATCAGAATTGTTCCCCAGTCTCCTGCGCTGGCGTTCAGACTGTCAGACGTGAACCGTATCATCCTGTCATCTTTGCCGTCTGCAATTATTCTCCCGTTCACGGCTAACGTGAAGTTCTCTCCGAACCTTACCTGTACGCCGGGCTCTATTGTCAGCGTTACGCCTGAGAGGACCACGATATTGTTTGAAATTATGAATGGGCTATCGACGAGAGTCCAATCAGTATCCTGCGTTATTGTTCCTTCAACATACGTTGCCCTAGCTGTAGGCAAAATCCTGTAAAAACTTACCACAGAGCTGAAAACGAGGAGTGTGGTAAGTACAATAAACAAAGGGTTCTTTCCATTCATGATTATTCACCTAGTTTTGAATTCTTACTTGCTCTATTCCTCTGGCTGGGCATAGGTCAAGCATTGTGAATTTAGTGGAAGCTTGCCTTTTAAATCTTACGACTCCATACACAAGATTTCCTATTTGTACGACAAAAATACGCACACGCATAAGATAAATCGATAGACCGATGCATGATCAATGTTGAAAAAGCAAGTGTTGTACAGTTGGCCGCTGATGCTTTTTTTCGGGTTTATCGATCCAGTTTCTCAAACAGTCAAACGTGCTCTCACAATCAGATTTAGAAATCAGAACTCAGTCACACTGCCCAGCTCCGCTGTAGGCAAGAGATTTAACATTGCGCGTGGGCATTGAAGGGTTGGGAGGAAATCTGTTGACGAGCTTCATGGCGTTCGCCCTTGAAGGCTTTCCGATGATACGCGATGGGGACGATTTGGCCAAGATCATAGTTCAAACAGCAGAAGAAAACGGTCTAAGGCTTCAGAACCTGGACGTGATAGCTGTTGCGCAGAAGGTTTTCTCTAAGGCTGAGGGGAGAGTAGTGAACCTGAAGGATGTCACGCCTTCGAAGAAGGCTCAGAACTTGGCGAAGAAGATTGGGAAGAGTCCCAAGTTTGTGGAGCTTGTGTTGAGGGAGACGAAACGGGTGTTGAAGGCTTCCCGTGAGGTACTGCTCGTTGAGGATGTTCGAGGCCTGGTGTGCATTAACGCTGGAATCGACAAGTCTAACGTTAAAGGGAAGGGCGAGTTCGCGCTCTTGCCCTTGAACCCTGACAAGTCGGCTGAGGAGTGCCGCCTGCGAATCAATCGGTTGACGGGCAAAAACGTTGCCGTCATAGTATGTGACACGTACAGTCGCCCGTTCAGGAAGGGCCAAGCTAATTTTGCTATTGGAATTGCAGGAATCAGTCCGTTCAGAGACTACAGGGGGAAAAAAGATCTCTTCGGGCAGGTTCTTAAAGTGAAGAATGTTGCAGTCGTTGACGAGATTGCTGCGGCAGCTGAATTGGTTATGGGCCAGGCGAAGGAGGCGAGACCTGTGGTAGTGTTGAGGGGATTACAGAATTCTGCGGTATTCTGTGAAGAGTGCCGCTTGAAAGAGCTCTACATTTCACGAAAGGAAGATCTTTTCCGAAACGTGTTGTAAGCCCGAGCACCACGAATGATCTTTCTGTAGACGCGAAATTGCTGCACACTAGCAATAACAGGGCTGCGTGCAAACCCGAAAGCGACGGTTGCGTCGGTGCTGTCTTGACTATTTCGGGATACTTTGGCTTTCCTCACTGTCACAAACTGAGAATTTCTGCTGCTCGGTCTGCACATGCGCTTTGTTCTGTTTTTATTGGATGGAAAGACTTTTAAACGGATTAGCTAAGACTATAGAAGGACGAAATTAAATATGAGAGGAATGAAAATTGAAAATAAGGAATCATACTAAGACTATTGTGGCAATACTTACAGCTTTTGTGATGCTTTGTTCAGCTATAATGATACCAACCTTAGCTTTCAGATATGGACAATCAGCAGGAGGAGCAGACTACGCCGTTTTTGAAGGCGTTGCAGGCAACGATTACTTTGACAGCATGCAGTATTCCTACAAAGTTAATCAATGGGCAACCGCAAACAGTCTGTACAGCGCCCGAACTCCAGGAAACGATTATTACACTGCAGAGAAAAGCCTGAGAATAGGTGTGACAGAGTACGGTGAGCTTGCGACTCCGGCATACGCTGGCATCGCATACGGAGCAAACAACGCCGAGTGGAATGTCACAGAATCCTGGTCTAGCACCATGGTCGATCCGAAACTCTGGATTCAAGGCTGGCTCTTCTACATGAACTATACAAGACAGGGAGTGATGAGAGCCATAGAAGCCTGGGCAATGTATAGCAACACATCATCGACTCCAGAAGGTGCAAGACAGGTCTACAGCTGGTACGGCGACCTTATGCCTAACGACGTTGGCGCTACTCTCACTGCAGGCGCATTGCAGCCGAGCGGCGTGGAAATATTATATGACAGCGCAAGACTTGCAATCGGAAGAACAGGAACAATAATATATGATAACGCCTACGGCGAGCCCGTTGCAGAAGTGTTCATAACCGTCGTATTCAACAAGGACACAAAGTACGCTACAATCTACAAAGATGTAAAGATACTGATTGACCCGAAGATATTGGACCTAATCAATGATATCTCATTCAGCGAAAGATACGAGCTTGACATTGCGAGGGGAATAAACCCGTCAAACGGAGCATATGTACACTACTTCCACAACTTCGGCACCAGCGTATACCAGCATCCAGTAACGGGCACATACATGTACGACGTTGTGCAGGCTTTCAACCCTGAAAGGGACTACGCGTTCTTTGCAGGCTACTGGCCGAACACGACTGAATACACGGTGTATAATCCGCTGTTTCCGAACCTGCCACTTAACAACCTAGACATCCTCAATTGGGGCACGGCCGTAGCCGATTTGCCCGGACCACCGATAAGCTCCAAAGAGCCAAGCACTCCATGGGTTATCGCCCAGTGGCGGTACAACAGCTCAACATCGCCCAACCTGGTCACATGGCTCGCAAAAGGAGCAAACAGGCAGATGAGGTTCGTTGAAGTTGCAGGCATGACCGACTACAATGCAGATCCATATCCAGCTCTGGACATAAACGCAACTGACAGCTTCAATCGTGTGGACGCTGAAGTTCAGTACATGCTGGCCCAAGTGTTCAACCCAGAGGACCTTAACTCGCTTAGCACGAGTTCGGGAAATCCGTTCATGTGGGTCGGCTTGGGACAAAGCGCAGCGACGACTGACAGTGGAGGCTCAAGTGTCCTCGGAGGCGCCTACGGCCAAAACAGGACGGCTCTGGCGTTGTTCGACAGGAACGACACGATGTTCCCATACACTGCACCTGTCGTAGGCATGAAAGGAACCATACCCTACGGTCTGAGCTATTTCGGAGGCAACTACTACGAACAATTCAACAACACAGGCAAATTGACAGGCTCCGATTCAACGACCTACAAACGGACTGCACTCAACGGCTTTGCCTTCGGACCCTACGAAGAGGTACCCACCGACTCACCTCAACCCATCGCTGGAGGATGGGACAATGACAGCGACCTATGGCTTCCATCCGTAGACCCGCTTACGGAGAGATGGAGCTACACTCCATGGGCAGCAGCGGTGTACGATACCATCACTTACCATCCAAACGGTATAATCAGCTTGGGTGGTATGAAGGCTAACGGCTTGACAAGATACTTCAACGACTTCGACTTTGCGATTAGCCGAGAAGGGACGAGTGCATTCGCTCTAGTTAACGGAGGCACAGTCTCAGGAACGGCACCAACCAGCGACTCTAGTGTGGGCACATACGACTACTTCCCAGTCTCAACATGGAACGTGGCCACAACATCATTCGGCTACAAAGAGGGCTACGCTGTCATCAGCTTAGCCAGGGACGTGAACGGAACACGCGGCCTATCCATCTACGGTTGGGACGGAAGAGACACCTATTGGGCAGCAGCGTGGGCTTCTCAGTACATCCTCGGAAACACAACGACCACATGGCTGAAGGCTGGAACAGTTAGTTTAATACTCCACATAAGCTACAGCGGACCTAACGCTGAACCAACAGGGTTCAATATTGTAAAAGCCCTTGGAACCATAACGGAATTCGGCACCGACGACTTCATTACCCAAGAAACAACGTTCGATGGAAGACCAAATCTCGTTTGGTCAGGTACCTTTACAGTGCCAACAATAGGTCCACAGCATGTTTGGTGGTACGCGAAGCTTCCCACAACAACCACAGCTATAGTAGACTTTAACTAAACGCAAATCCTCTTTTCTTTCTTTTTCCCATATTTTTGTGAACTCCACAAATTGGTGCAAGTACTTGAAAATCAGTTTCTATTTTGCCTTCACATTACTACTGTTGACTCTTTCCACGCTACTTCCGGTTTATGCCGATTCGTTCAGGATTATGGACGGCGCTGCGCTGCAGTACGAGTACGCGAGAGTAGGCTCTACCGGCGGAGGCCAGACCGGTAACTTAACCTTCACAATAGTAAGCCTCAATCAGACAGCGGTCGCCTTCCAAATCAACGGAACAAGCCGCGCTGAGGTCGATTCCTATCAAATAAGGTACAGGGATGGACTCCCAGTTTACGCAGATCGTTTGGAAGCTCTAATATATCTTCCTCCAGAATGCGTTGCCGAAAGTCTTCAGGGCAAATTAAACTGGATTGCAAGTTTACAGTCGACCACTCTTGCAACCGTGACTAACGAGACGGGTCAAACTCAAAGCTTCATTGCGCCTGCGGGGTCTTTCCAGACTCTTAACCTCACACTGAGCCTCGTGGGCTGGGAATATGGAACTCTGACACTTCTTTACAGTGTAGACTCGGGCATTCTGGTCTATGAGCAATGGGTCCCAAGTCCTTACGGAGATATAATAACGCAGGAACTGACCGCGGTCACCTACCCTTTCGCGGTAAGGCTAGCCCTCCCTGATTTTCTGGTTCCAACAGCCACGCTCATCCTGCCCGTGGGAACGGCAATAAACGAGGCCCTAGGAACACTGCGCAGACGGGGAAAGCGAAAGCAAGGCGCACCTGCCGAAAACGGAGAGCTTCAGAGCATTCCAAGAAAGACTTCTCTTTACGTGGGTCTTAGTGGGGCTCTGCTGATTCTAGCGTCAGTTTCTCTCCCATGGTCTCAGCTTATGGGCTTGCAGGTATACTTGCCGTTGAGCCTCCCGATTTTTGTTGCAGGGTCAACGTTGTTCTCTCTGCCAACGACAGCATCTGTGACTGCGACTCTGTTGGCTCATTCCGCCGCAATAGCAGCTTGGGTAGGTGTCGCTGTGGAAGTATATGCAAGGAGAAAGCTCGCAACTCAGCTCATCGCAACGTCTTCCGCATTGCTCGCATTCGCCTCTGCCGCTATTTTGGCTCAAGCAGGCTGGTCCCTGTTTTGGGGATCGTTGGCAGCGATGACAGGCGGCGCCATAATGCTCGCCAGCGTTGCAGTCAGGCGCAAGAAAAAGCCTGCAGGGTTCGCCTAATTCGTGTTATCTTCCACCTTCGCTACGAGATTTTCTCTTACAGTTTCGCTTGTTGTGCCGGAATTCGAGCAGAGTGAATCTATTCAAAAACTGCTTCCGTCGTCTGTGAATCGAGAGGCATTCTTTGCATCTACGCGAGGTAGGTTATATAAAGCTAAAAGATACTGTAGGAAACATTTGAATGGATTGAAGGTCAGCTGATAGATTATTCTTAAGATGTACTGGTGGTTAAAGCTCTGAGATGGGATGGATTGAGAAAGAAGCTTCGTGCAAAACGTGTTGAAATACTAATAGTGCTTCTTTTCTTTTTGTTTAGCCTGCGAGTCATAAACTGGTTTGAGTACCCATACATAATGGTCGCCGGCGATCTTAGGCCTCCGTTGGTAAAGGAAGCCTTCGCTACTCGTGTCTTGTACCCGTGGAATGAAATAGACTTTGGCATCCCGTCAGTATACTTGCCCAGAATTCTAGATCCATTCTACCTCCTCATTACTATCTTTCAAACCTTCGGAATAACTCTATACTTTTCACAAGTAATGGCCGTCTTTCTGATGTATTTTGCAAGTTCAATTCTCATGTATGTGTATGTGAAGAAACTCACAGATGGTGATATTGTCGCCTCTTTTGTTGCGGCGTTGTTTCTCACCGCCAATGTTGAGTTGTTGAGCGATCGTGAACAGTCCGCGATAGGGTTCATTGACATTGCACTCATGATTCTCCCGTCCTTAGTCGCGTTCACGAAGGGACTAAAGACAGGTTCACTCAAATGGATGGTGGTTTCAGGACTGCTTTTCCTTCTCACATACGGCTCTTTTCCGAATTATAGGGCAGCGCTTCTGGGCGTTATGGCCATGGCTATGACTGCCCTTTTTCTGTTCATGTCAAGAGGTTTGAAAACACATTACCTCCCCACCTCTCATAAACTTCTGAATGTAGAGATAAATGTGGACTTGCTGAAGGCCTATCTCAAACGCATAGCTGTGTTCGTTGCGTCTACGTTGCTGGCGTCTTTATGGTTGATAGCGTTGTTAGCTTCCACTCTTCCTTTTCTGTTCGGGTTTTACAAGGGGATGGGCGCGCCCTTGTTTGTGATGAACATCCAACCACATGACGTGTTGCGGCTGATTGCAAAGTGGAGCTTCTATCAGGGTTCACTTGGACAGCCTTATGTGCCTTACAGGGATTTCTATTTGCGTGATCCTTTGTCCATCGTCTTGTCTTACCTTCCCCCTCTTGTCGCTTTTGCGAGCGTGTTGACATCCAGATCGCGTAAGCTGACCATTTTCTTTGGGGTAGTTGCTTTGTTTTCTCTGGTTCTAGCAAGTGGCTTGAATCCCTATTTCAGCCAACTCTATTTCACTTTTACAACGCAGATTCCTCTTATGCTCGCGTTTAGAGAGCCAACAAGTTGGATTCTCTTTGTGGTTCTCTCCTACAGCGTTCTAATAGGCGTCGCTTTCTCAGTCCTATACCACAAATTCAACAAGAGAAGATACCAATTGGCTTCACTCGGATTGGCTGTCGCACTTTTGCTCTCCACAACCTACCCAATGCTAACAGGCGACGTTACGAGAAACTGGCTTGAACCTACGATAAAAGGTTCGTATTTACCTTCCTCTTACGAGGAGCTCAACAATGTCCTTCCAGATCAATATTGGACTCTTCTGCTTCCGGAAAGAAGCACTTACGTCGTTTATAATTTTATGCAAGGGCTGCTTAGCTGTGGAAATCCTTACCCGCTTATTTTTTCAAAACCGATACTATCCGGCGTCGGGACTGAATATATTCAATCAGGAAGTTTGGACCTGATAAACAGACTGCATGAAGAAATGCTGACAAATCCGAACTTGGCACCAGAAGGGAAGGTCTCAGCAAGCTCTACTGAGGCTGCAGGGCTTGAGCCGGGCAAGGCTGTTGACGGCGACTCACACACAAGATGGTCGTCTAGTAAAGGGGTTCCTCAGTGGTTTGAAATTGAATGGAATCAGGTTCTACGGGTAACACAAGTTAGCATATTGTTTGATCCTGCGCACGCAGAAGACTACATGATACAAACGTGGAACGATACGTCTTGGGTAACCCAAATGACCGTTGAAAACAATACGTCCTATTATTCCTCGCATTCCTTTTCAACCCCAATCAGCACCACAAGACTGCGCCTTTATTTCACCAAAACCACAGACATCTTTCCTAACGTAAGCATTTACGAATTGGGAGTATACGCATTGAATCCTAATGTTTCGAAGCTACTCGGCGTTCTCGGAATCAAATATCTCGTTCTGGAGAAGAATATCATACTCGGCAATACGTACAACATAAGCAGCCTTTACCTAAATGCAAGTGAGACTCTGGTTCTTGCAAGAGAATGGGACGAGTTCGCATTGTACAACAACACGCTAGCACTACAGAAGCTTTACGTGAGCGACAACGTTACAGGCTATGAAACTCTGGACGACATGTGCAGAATCGCAGAGAACTCAGAATGGGAGAATCTGATACATTCAGTATTCGTCAATTCGGCATCAGCGAAACTAACTGCATACGATACATTAATGCTACCCAATGATTTTTCTTGGGCAGAGCATTCTCCAACTAACTACGAAGCGCACATGGAGTCAGGTGGACCATTTATTTTGGCATTCCTAGAAAGCTATGACTCATCTTGGAAACTCTGTGTGAACGGTCACATGGTTCCCGAAACATCTCACCTGGAGGTAAACGAATATGCCAATGGCTGGCTGATAAACGAAACAGGTAATCTGCTAATAAGAGTAGAATATGAAACCCAAAGTCTGATGTCAACATCCATCGTAGCATCAGTGATTCTACCAACCTTGGTACTAATATTCCTTAGCAGAAGGGAATTAGAAGCAATCACTCGCTCGTTTCGCCGCAAGCTCGAACGTAAAACGTTGCGCGCATGATTTCCACTTCGATGTCTATGATTTCAGCTTGGAGTAGACTGCGCCTAACGCCATCGCCGAGTATTCTAGACTTTTCAGAACGACTACACCGAAGGCGAGTTCATGACCACTCCAAAATCGCCTTCGGTCTTCACGGAAAAGACCGAGTCTGAACAGTATTCCAATCTGGTTTGTTGAATAGTCGCCGTACTTTCCTCTATATGTTTGAAGGGTCTTCCCATAATAGAATTTTTTAACGAGCCATGGAAAGAGTGAGAAATTTTCTTCATGATGAAATATCGGCGATTTGACTCTAGCAAACACGTTATAACCTTTTCTCTGCACTTTGTAAGGTAACGTCGATTCTTCGAAGAACACCAGATTTTCTTCAAATCCTCCAACTTCTTTGGCAAGTTTTGCTGGAAAAAACCTTGCAGATTCAACGATAGATCCAAAATAGAAGCTTCGCTCGAAGTCGCGTGCTTTCACCCAGAAACTGCTCCCCAAGGAAAGTTCGGGTATCACGATTCCTCCCACATTTGGGTCGTTGTTGGCAAGCTCAATGCATTCGCTTACCACGTTCGATGTCAATTCCATGTCTGAATCGATGAACATGAGATATTCTCCTGAAGAGAGCCTCATTCCCTCGTTCTTTGCTTCAGCTCTTCCTTTCTTTGGGTTTCTTGCAACGTTGCACCTATATTTTTGGGCAATTTCAAGAGTCTTGTCTGTTGAGCCATCGTCGGCAACTATGACCTCTAGGTTTTTCCAGGTTTGAGTTTTCAATGATTCAAGGCATTTGTCCAGAAATCTGTCAGAGTTGTAAGTTGGAATTATAGCGGAGACAAGTGGTTGTGCCGGCCGGTTCTTCTGCATTCTTTCTCACGTTAGGCGGCTTTGATGACGTTCAGAAATTCGTCAGCTACTTTGTCCCAACTGAACCCTCTGGAGTACGTCAAGGCTTTTTCTGACATCTTGACTCTGAGGGTTTCATTTGTGAGAATCTGAATGATGGCTTCTGCCAAGGCCTGCACATCGCCGGATCTGGCGAGCAACCCTGTTTCATGGTTGACAACGGCGTCTCTCAGACCAGGCACATCGTAGGCAACGCATGGCACGCCTAGGGCATTGGCTTCAACGACGTTGAGACCGAAGCCTTCTCTGACGCTTGGATTGACCAGAACCCACGATTTCTTAAGAAGTTCCCTTCTTTCATTATCTGAAACGGCGTCGAAGAACTTGACGCCTTCGACGGCGATTTCCTTTAGCTTTTGGTTGAAGTAGCCATTCCCGATGATCCACAGCTCTGCGTCGGGGATTTTATTCTTGATAATCTTGTAAGCTTTGATTGCATGGTCAGGTCTCTTTGCCTTCGTCAGCCTACCCACGAAAACTACGACGGGGCGAGTTTTTTTCACGTCCACTCTTTCTAGGGGCTTGAAATTCAAGCCCTCACCAACCACAAAAACTCTTCTAAATCCAAAGTCAACTAAATCCTTTCTGCTGCTCTCCGAAACAGTCACTGTCGGAATCATCCTGTAATTCTTCAGCCATCTCTTCTCAAGAAAATGGTAACCCAGATAATTTACCGGAAACGGTGTCTCGTAAAACCAGTATTCTCTGGCCAGTTGATGTATCAAAGCAATGATTTTTTCTCCTTTCTTAACGAATTTTGGCGTCATAAAGGGTTCAGTGTTTATTTCGTCGATGACGATATCGTATTGTTCTTTTGAGAAGTATCTGTCGTATTGTTCTTTTGCCTTTCGATATACAGAGTATTTGCCGCCGCTTCTTACGATGTTTACTCCGTCAGCTGCTTCGTTTGTCTTGCCATTCTTGAAGCTGGCTGCAAACAAGGTGACCTGATGTCCAGCGGCGGCCCATCTATTGAGGACTTCACGAGTGAAAACTTCTGCTCCGCCCATCTCTGGGTTAATCCAGCATCGCCAGTTGAAAACTAGTATTTTGAGTTTCTGCATTAATTCTCGAACCGTGCACTCACTGAACCAATCTACGTGCGTTGGTAATATTTCTTAACCCGTAGCCTGTAGGCGACTTTGACCATGTCTTTGCTCATCGTGAGGATTTCCCTGAAGCCTACCATACTATCAACATGAACGTCAACTGGTAGCTCGACGATTCTGAAGCCGGCGTGGTTGCACGCGGACATCATTTCCAAGTCGAACGCATAACGTTCCACCGTAAATTTGGGGGACATCCTCTCGAATACGATTCTTCTGAAGGCCTTCAACCCGGTCTGAGTGTCCCTAAGCTTTATTCCCGTGAGCAATCTTGAGAGCGCATTGAAGCCGAAGCTCAGAATTTTTCGTCTGGACGTCATCGTCGTATGTGACTTGGGGTTCCACTTCGAAGCAACTGCAATATCATTCATCTTCAACGCTTCAACGTAGTTTGGAATAAGATAGGGGTCAACGTCCAAATCACTGTCTATGGTCACGATAAACTTGCCTTCTGCGTTTGCAAACCCCGTCCTTATAGCTGATCCTTTTCCTGCGTTCTTTCTGTGGCCAACCACCTTCACATGATGATTGTTCTTTTCATCTCTACACTTGAAGGCTCTCTCTCTCGTGTTGTCCACACTGCCATCGTCAACAACTACGATTTCATAGTTCCACCCAGTCTTCATCATCACATTGTCAACTTTGACGATAGAGTCCTCTATGACATCCTCCTCATTATACGCGCACAAGATCACAGACACGTCAACAACATTTTTCAACTACACCCGCGCTCCCAGGGCTTTTGCCCTGATAAAACCCGCTGCTTGGACTATAATGCCAACAGCCAGAGAACAATACGCAACAACCACTATAGAGTCAAGGTTGGGATCGTTCGGGCCTCCAGCGATCAGCAGATAAGCGCATGTAAAGACCAATGCGGCAAAAAGCATTATGAATACTGCCCCAGGGTTCAGAACTAGGAAATCTTTGATCTTGGCTAGCTTCATGTGCTTATTTGCCTCTCATAAATAATCATCAGCCATTTGACCAACAGATTTGGCATCTATGAAATATAAAACTTACCTAAAATCTGCAGTCATTTCGAAGAGTAGGCTGAGTAACCCGTGCCCGAGAAGCGCTCGGGTAACAATTCTGGCGGTCCTACGTGACGAATGTGGCTTCGAGGTTGATCCACAAATCTGCTTGCACAAGTTCGAGTCATGACATAATCTTGGCACATGTTCCAATAGGCTTTTTTATCTCCAGCAACTCTAGTGGGTGAAAAAGGACAATTGTCATGAGCGCAATTCCTGACGAAAAAGTCTCAGCTTCTTCTTTGCAGGTCGGTTTTGAACAGATAACGAGCGTCGTATCGTCAGAGTTCAAGGTTCAGGAAGCTCTGATGGAGAACGGTGCTCCAACCTATTATCTCTTTCAACCGCAGGAGACGAAGCAGGCTTTCTTGAATCTGCTGGAAAAACTGGAACCTTTGAATCTCATCGCTCTCCTACGGAGAACAGGTGGGAGGGTCGTTCTAAAAGTTGGCGTGCGGCCTTCGGTAAAACCGAGCAATACGTTGATAAACTGGGCTTCGCTGCTGGCAACGATGGCAACAACTTTCCTCGCGGGCTATCTCATTTCTCCTGACGTCATCAACCCTTACGTTGGAGGCACGGCTTTCACGGCGGCCATGTTGGCCGTGCTTGGCATCCATGAAATGGGTCACAAGATTACTGCTAACAGGAAGGGTGTGGATGCTACGCTACCATATTTCATTCCTGGGCCGCCTCCGTTTGGAACTTTCGGTGCAGTTATAATGCAGAAGTCTCTTCCTCCAAACAGAGATGCACTGTTCGACGTTGGAGCAGACGGGCCAATCGCTGGTTTCATAATAGCGACCATCGTAAGCATCGTTGGGCTGTCTATTTCAGTTTCCTCACCGCCAGTAGCGGCCAACCCAATAGGCGTTCCGGTCATATGGAATATTCTTGAGAGGCTCATGAACACTTTCAACCTAATTCCCAAAGCTCCGCTGAACGGGGTTTTGCTTTTGCATCCTGTCGCCTTTGCTGGTTGGGTTGGTATGCTCGTTACAACTCTTAACCTGTTACCCGTTGCTATGTTGGACGGAGGTCATGTAGCGCGGTCCGTTCTTGGTGAAAAACTCATCCCACGGCTCGTTTTTGCTGTCCTTTCGCTGGTGTACCTGACGATTGAAGGTCTCATTCCGATGGCCCTTCTGGTGCTCCTGATGTTGTTTTTCAGGCATCCTGGTCCGTTGGATGACGTTTCAAGCCTGTCTCGCAAAAGGAAACTGGCAGCGCTTGGTTTGGTGGCGATATTCGTTCTGTGTGCGGTGCCCCTTCAGCCGCTTCTTTGAGTATTTGCAATCTGTATTTTTGTTGCACATGCCAACAACAACGTTTATTAAATATTACGAGACCCTTCCACTCAGTCTGCCAAGAGAAACCTGCGAGACTCTTTGAGCGTGTTGATAATGAGAGCTGCGCCGATTCTGCTGATTTTCTTTTTGATGTTTACAGCGGCTTCTCTAATGGCTCCGTTCCCCATGTTCCCAGGAAACTTTCTGTGTATCACAATCGGACCGGCAATAACCGAATACGCGTTGTATTTGAGCGCTTTTTTCAACGGCCTCTTCTATGGCGTTGTGGTATGGCTGGTCTTCGCGGGGTTAAGTAAGAAACTTGAACAAGGAGGTTAGACGGGCGCGGTTGGAGTTCAAGCTTGTGGCTGCGATAAGAAGCCCACGAGCTTGATTGTGGTTCCGCATTTCTTGCATGTAAGCACGAGTTCTTCCAGATCGTCGCCCTTCACTTTTGTCTGAACGACTTGGTAAGTCGTGTCGGATTCGTCGTCTGGAGAAATCACGGACCCACATTTCGGGCATGGAAACGCTCCGTCTCCGTCTATCTTCGTCAAGTCAATCGTCTGGACCATGTTTTTCTTAACATCGGCTTTCTTCATCACTTCGTAAGCACACCTTTTTTCATTCTTGTGTCCATGGTTGCTCTTGAGTATATTAACGATTATGAATTGCCAATATGTATTAGAACTCAGTGTTGCTATAAATAAACTCTCATTTCAAGATTCTCACCAGGCGTATTCCTGCAATCCGCTGAAATCCGGAATAACGTCGATTCTGGCCTGGATGGAGGTCGCGAACGAAGATTGCCCGAAGTGTCTGTGGAAGTGATTGGTGGTGTAGGAAGCTTCAGCAAAAGTTATGAACCGCGACAGGCGAACTAGAATAGAATCGTCGAGAGTGTGTGGCGTTGGAAGAATTCGACGTAATAGTCGTGGGCGCTGGAACAGCTGGTTGTCTGGCTGCAAAGACAACGGCTGAGGCCGGTTTGAAGGTCTGCTTAGTGGATAGGAAGAAGAGTGAAGAGGTCGGAGAGAAGGTCTGCGGCGACGCTTTGGGCGAGCATCATTTGAGGACTCTGGGTTTGGAGAAGCCGCAGAGCGGTGAACTGGACAAACGAATCGAAGGCATCAAAATATTCTCGCCAGACTTGCAGACCGTTTTCACCATCGAACACGAGGATTTCGTCGGCTACCTCTTGAACAGGCGTCTTTTCGGACAATGGTTGTTGAGAAAAGCGTTGGATGCGGGTTCAAGCTTCATGGATTCAACACAATGTCTGGAGCCGGTTGTCGAAAAACACTTCTTAAGAGGCATAGTTGCCAAGGACCTGAGAACCGGCAAGGATGTTCGGCTGAGGAGTAAGTTTGTCGTGGATGCAAGTGGGTTTCCAGCCGTGGTCAGGAAAAAGCTTCCGAAAGAGATAGGCATAGAAAACGAAGTTGCGAACGAGGACGTTGAAGCTTGCTACCGTGAAATAAGGCAACTTAAACAGGAAACTGAAAATACGAAGTACTGTGAAATCTACCTGAACCAGAAAGTCAGCCCAGGAGGATACACTTGGATATTTCCCAAGGGTGGGGCGAGAGTCAACGTTGGCTTGGGAATATGCATGCGGGGAAAGTTTCCTAACCCTAAGTCTCAGTTTTCCACGCATGTTTTGTCAAGGCATACGTTTGAGGGCTCATTGCTCCTAAGCGGGGGCGCATGGTACGATCCAACGCGTAGGCCGCTTGACACAATGGTCGGCAACGGCGTGGCCATAATCGGCGACGCAGCGTGTCTGGTCAACCCCATTCACGGCGGAGGCATAGGTCCATCGATGTTGAGCGGCTACCTCGCTGGCCAAACCATGGTCGAGGCCATCGGCAAAGGTGACTGTAGCAAGAAAGCGCTGTGGCCCTACAACTGCAAGTACAAGGATATGTACGGCGCAAAACAAGCCGGACTGGACATTTTCCGTTTGTTCCTGCTGAAAAGCCGCGACGAAGACCTCAATTATGGAATGAACTACAAACTCCTAACGGAAGAGGACGTGTTGAAAGCTGGCATGGGCGAAGACTTTCATCTTAACATCACAGAGACGGCGAAACGTGTCTTCAAGGGAATGAAGAGAATAAGGTTCCTAAACAAGCTGCGGCTAACGGTGAACATGATGAAGCAGGTTAAGGCTCACTATGGGAAATATCCTGAAACTCCGGAAAACTTTGAAAACTGGCGCCTGCAAACCGTCACTCTGTTCGAGGATGCCAAAGAAAAGATCGTGAAATAACCCTCTTCTGCCATTGAGAGATGGTTGCATTCTGGTGGTGTGAAAGTGGCGACGCTGTGGTCTGGAAAGGTTTATTTTGATGCTTGATGCTATGATTCAAAGCTGCTGGCGGATGGATGTCCGCAGGAATGTGGCCGTTAAGGCTGAACCGTAAACTAGTGTTGAGGTGGAAAAAATTGGCGTACAAGTACATTGCTGAAGCGTGGGCTAAACCTGCGAAATCGTACGTTGATGAGCTGATGCGTCAGCGACTGATTGAATGGCGCAGGCAGTCGGTGATAACTCGGATAGAGAAACCGACGCGTTTGGACAGGGCAAGAAAACTGGGTTACAAAGCGAAGCAGGGTTTCGTGGTAGCACGCGTCCGCGTTAGGCGATCAGGAATGAGGAAGCAGAGGCCGAAGGCGGGAAGAAGGCCTAAGCGGATGGGTGTTAAGAAGTTTAAGCTCTCTAAGAGCCTGAGGCTGATTGCTGAAGAGAGAGTTGCTAGAAAGTTTCCTAACCTTGAGGTTCTGAACTCTTATTGGGTGGGAGAAGACGGCGTTTCAAAATGGTTTGAAGTGATAATGGTAGATCCCAGTCACCCTGCGATAAAGTCTGACGCAGACATCAGCTGGATAGGCCAGAAACAACACCGCAGAAGAGCTTTGAGGAGCCTGACCAGTGCGGGCAAGAAGGTCAGGGCTTTGAGAAGAAGAGGACGCGGAGCTGAAAAGTTCAGGCCAAGCATGAAGGCGGGCACAGGAGAATAACAGTATATGACGACGATAAGACCAAAAGTGTTCAAGAACGATGGAAAACAACGGGCGGGACGAGGTTTCAGCCGGGAAGAACTGAAAAAGGCGGGATCAAGCCTGAAAGAAGCCGTGAGGCTCGGTGTACCAGTCGATGACAAGAGGAAAACAGCTCACGAGGAGAACGTTGACGCAGTCAGGACTTTCTTGCAGGAGAGGAAACCCGCTTCCAAGAGTGAGAACCCGAGACGAAAACCTAAAGACTGAATTCACGCCAATAGATCCCAGTGGTAGGTTTTGTCTTCCAAGATTCCAATTGCTTATATTGAAATGCGAGTCTTCGCCCACGCAACGGAAGATCTAGATAAAGTTCTTACGGCTGCCCACAACGTTCTGCCCATAGAATCAGCCAGCACAGCTGTATTCAAGAAAACGGATTTGACGGGGCATCATGGGAATCCCATAACGCTGCTTGAAGCGAGAATCAAGAGCAGAAAGGTGGCTCAAGCCTTCCTCGAGAAACTGGCTTCCGGCCTGAGCATCATGGACAAGGAAATGTTAGGCAGTGAAATCGTGCAGCACCTGGAGAAGGGGAACCTGTACATTCGACTCGACAAGCAGTCTGCATACTTGGGCGAGCTTAAACTTGGTTCCACTGACACCATTCATCTGCGAATGCATTTCCTGAAACCCAGTGCCGAAGACGTGATAGGCATCTGCAGAAGATTCGGGTTGCTACCATGAAGCGTGTATATGCGGACTTGCATCTGTGCCCGGACATTGGCGGGAGAGAACAGATTTCACGAATCATGGCTAAGGCTTCGAGACTCGGGTACGGGTTAGTGGCCGTTCCGTTTCCAAAGTTCTCTGAAGAGCAGATTCGGCAGACGCGGGAAATCTGTCGAGAAGCTGGTGTGGACTTTGCGTCTCGCGTAAACTTCAGGTCTCGAACTCCTGAAGAGCTCCTTGCTAGTCTGAGGAAGCTAAGACGAAGGTTTGAGGTAATCGCGGTCACGTGTGAATCAAAAGGTGTCGCAAGGCAGGCGGCGAAGGATCGTCGCGTGGATCTTTTGAACTTCCCACAACCTGATTTCCGAAGGGCGTTCTTCGATGCAGCTGAAGCTGAATTAGCGTCAAACTGCTTGGCTTCTCTTGAAATAGACATGAAGCCTTTGCTGACTCAGGCAGGACCGGCAAGGACGAGGCTTCTGTCGAATCTTCGGCGCGAAGTGGCCACCGCCAAGGAATTTCACGTTCCAATCGTCATTTCAAGCGGAGTCTCGGATGAACTGCTAATGCGAAAACCCAAGGACATGGCGGCGTTAGCATCACTCTGCGACTTGAACGGCGTTCACGCCTTGGAAGCCGTTTCCAAGAATCCTGTAGCGATAGTCAAGAGGAACAGAGAGAAACTCGGCCCAAAGTTTGTTGCGCCTGGAATACGAGTAATCAGAAGAGGGAAAGACTGTTGAAACGAGTGAAACGCCGTTACCTGGCTGTGGAGATAGACTCCTGTGAGACATTCAACTCCCACGAGTTCATGGACGCCGTCTGGAACGCGGTTTCAAAACTTTTCGGAGAATACGGTGCAAGCCAAACCGGTCTAAGTCTGATTGGTTATGATGAGACAGAAAAGCTAGCGGTCATACGCACATGGCACAAGACCCTTGAAATGGTTCGAACCGCACTTGCGTCGATGACACAAATCGGAAACAAGCAGTTGGCTCTGCATGTCCTAGTGGTCTCAGGAACGATAAAAGCACTTCACAGGAGACTGGAGGAAAAGCCAGTCCAATGAGCGATTTTCCACGTCGGAGAACTTGAATTCGGGCTTCACGTTTGACGCCTTTTTAAATGCTTGACATGGACTGGTTCGCTTATTGCATGGCAGGGACTACTGGCAAAGACTTTATCTGTTAGAGGATCACCGATGTTTTGGGGGATGATGTAGCCGTCCCAGTCTGATTTATGAGATGAAGAACTTATGACGGACAGACCCCAAAAAAACGATTCAGTCACAAACTTCAATCTAATTCTGGCGCTTTTCGCTCTAAATTTTACATAGATCCTGGCTGAGAGGAATGATTCTAGTTGTGTGCATCTCGTGCACGGTCAGCTTCAAGGCTCGGCAGAACCTTTGTGTCAGCCGCCATTCGTGGCTCAAATGCTCCTTAGAAGAGCAAGTTCTTCATAGGCTTTGTTGAAATGCGCACAGCTGCGTCTAATGGCGTAAACATTCAACCATTTTTGAGCACGTCAGACACTCGTCGGGAAAAGGCATGTTCTTCTGATGCTTGTTCAAATAGCCGAAGAAATGCCCGCACTTCACATCCTGTGGCTCTTGTGTTGGTTTCCTCGGTTCCTTGGTCAAAACAGTGCCTTTTTCTTCTTTCTCTCTGACTGGCTCTTTGAAGCTTGGGACTTTGGTCATGCATCGTGGACATGCGTAGTATGTATGTGTTTGACCGCTGGTTGAGATGGTTGCCAAGATTGGTTTTTGGAATGTTCTTCCACACTCGTCACAGGTGAAATCTTTTTCGTGAGTTTTTGGGGGGCAGTCGTCTTCGTCGGAATTCCATAAGTCTTGGTCTCTTTGCATTTTGTAGCCTCTAAATCAGTATCTCAAATGTTAAGATGTAATAAACCTTTTTGTCCACACGTACAACAAAAAGACAGTTGGTGGGCCCGCCCGGATTCGAACCGGGGATCTTCGCCGCTTCCTCCGGCGTGTAGGCCGCGTGAGGGCGACGTCCTAGCCAGCTAGACTACGAGCCCCTCTTTCTGCCATTTTCCTGCTTGATTGGATTAGGTTTTGAAATACGTATTCCGTCTTCATAAAACCTTTCCTTGGAGGCTTAAACAAGAGGGTGACCTGTATGAACGTTTCTAAGGGTGAAGAGAAGTTCAAAGAGGAGAAGAGAATCGACTTGGTTCTTCTGACTTTATGCTTTCTGATGTCAGCCGTAGTCGGCTATGGGATAATCCATTTCCTACGATTCTAGTCACGTTCCACGGCCTTTGTCGTCTGCTCCCCCACACCTTTTGATTCAAAATAAGCGTCAGGTTTTGTCAATTCCTGTCAAATGATTCCACGTTTTTATCCTTTGGATGAGACAAAACGGACTAGCGATGCTTGTGAAACATTGTGTCACAAACCTTTTAAGCCGTTGTATTCCCCAGTGATTTGATCAGAGGTGCAAGTGGGCACATTAATAGGGTTATTCTTTCCCTTCTCCCTCGTGTGCGATAAGCAAACAAATACTTGCACCTCTCCCTTCTGAGAATCCAATTCAGAAAACTTAAATGCACATTCGCCTTTCTTTTGAACTGCCACCGTTGCCGAGGTAGCTCAGCCTGGGAGAGCGCTCGACCTAATGCGTCCACGCATGGGGGCGAAGCTGAAGACCGAGTTGTCGCCGGTTCAAACCCGGCCCTCGGCACATTTAAGCCAAATTTTGGCTTATTTTAACCAATACGGCTAAGAAATGGTGCTACCTACCTAACGCGCGCGCACAAGTCTCTCGAAAGTGCGTGCGCTTGAATTGAGGTGGGAGATTTATGCGGTTTTCATGGGTAGTGTTGTCCGTAGTGCAAGGCCAGTATCACAAGGTCTCTGAGGTCTACTACGCCATTGCCATTTATGTCAGCATTGGGATTCCATCTTGCGTCGGCATAGCTAGATCCATACGCGTTTGTGAGCACAGCCACGTCTGCGTTTGTGACATTGAAGTCTCCGTTGATGTCGCCTGGAACACTTACTTGCACGATGCCCAAGGTGAAAGCGTTGTTTTGTGTGTTGACTTCGCCTTGGATGTCTTCTGCGGAGGCACTTAGCACATAATTTCCACATGGCAAGCCCGTGGTGTTCCATATGAAAGTGAGAGTGCTCTGGGTTGTTGCATTGAGGCTGATTTGTTGAGTTCCTATCGCCGTGGCATCTTCATACGCAGTTACATTGAAGGTTTCAGAATAATCCCCGTTGTTGGCGACAAACACGGTCAAGTTGTCGCAGAATCCTTCTCCACTCACAGTTTTGGCTGATACGATTCGGAACACCGCAATATCATAGCCTGTCCAAGGTTGCATAAGTGGATAATTGTCTTTGTTGTTTTCGTCGATGACGTACGGAGTGTCTCCTATGCCGTCGCTGCCAGTCACATTTTGATAGGGACCGCGAGAGGCATCCGTGCCGATGTAATCGCTCCAGTAGTTTCCGCCTGAAGGATAACCATCATCCCAATGAGTGTCAAGCGAGAGCTCGACGTAGGCTTCGATGCTGTTATTCTCAAAGTTGTTGTGGAAGGTTTCGGTTTGATTTGAACAAATGACGTCGATGCCTCTTCCGTTGGACATTATGACGTTCTTGAGGATACTGGTGCCTGAACACCCTCCATAATATATGCCCCCGCTTACTTCGGGCACTCTGTAGCCCACCGTTATGCCGCTGTTCAGATTTGCTGTCACATTGTTGTCAGCAATTTCGTTGTCGTTTGAGGAGTAACTGAGCTCTATACCAATCGAGTCATTCACTATTACGTTTCCCGTGATCTCGTTGTTGCTTGAAAAGAAAGCCAATTCGATGCCAAGGCCATTGTCCGTAATGTTGTTCTCCTCTAAGCCATTGTCATTGGAATAATATGCGGCTATGCCGCCTTCATTAGAATGCAGGTTATTTCCAAACACGCTGTTATTTGAAGAATATTCAAGGTCGATTCCTACATCATAATATGACGCAGAGTTGTTCGTTATATTATTGCCAGACAAAGTATTGTTGTTAGAAGATTCGAGCGCAATGCCAGCGTAGTTGTTTGCCGTGGCGTTGTTGCCAGACAAAACATTGTTATTACAAGAAGAGTGGAGCCAAATGCCAATCGTGTTGTTTGTGACGTTGTTGCCAGACAAAGCGTTACCAGAGGAAGAGTAGAGATAAGTGCCAGTGTCGAAGTTTTTTATCGTCATGTTATTTACTGTCACGTTGCTCCTGTTCGTAAGTGTCGTTCCGTTCCCGCTTCCGCTTCCCATCATGGTGTAGCCTGCCCCCTTCAAAACAATGTTGTCTCTCTCAATCACAATTCCATCGGCATCAGCGGTGATGTTGCCAGTCAAGGTGTAGGTAATATTATCTGCGGAAAAGATAGGAGCTGCCGGCGGATCTATGCTTCCATCAGCCCTAATGTAAATGGTTCCGATTGCCCGAACCGGTTGAACGTTAAACGCCAATACTAAGGCGCTTGTTACGAGCAAAAATGGCAGTATTATGGAAGCAGTTTTCCCAAGCAATTCAACTTCCTTCTCCAAACTCTAAGCCAACTTGCTGATAAAAGACTTGTGCAAGGTTGTGGTACTCGCATAGAGACTTATACAAATCCCCTCGGGCCCGCCAAGCAACTGCAGCGGGGCTCCGATGGAGTATTTCAAATTCCGTTGGATAAGTTCTTATGCGGATACCCACCGGATATTTTCTTTAAGCTTTTCGGAAAATCGGCAATTTTGAGGAATTTACAAAAACATGTAAAAGACGTAACGACGGTTTAAACGCTCCTGTGAAGCTAGCCCTCGGCACCAAATAGCCTTATATTGGGATTGTTTCAGCGAACTAGGCATATATCAAGGCTTATTCTCCTTGGCGTTTTTTTGGCGCGCTGCCTTGTCCTGAAATTATATTTTGAAGTTGGTTGCTGTTTTTTTTCTTTAAGTATTAGAGTTGCAGCATTTTTGCAGGATAGGGTAACGTTATAGATTCCTGATGGTCCGAGCCAGTGGCCCTGCACAGTATAGGCCTTTGATGAACGGGACCTTTTGTTTCCAGCGCTGTCCGCTAGTGTAACTCCAGCCTACGGGAGCTCCGTTAGTGTTTAACGTAGCGCACGCATATGAAATTATATATGGAGAAATCGCTAATAACTCTAGATTTGAGGTCGCAATCGTGTCTAAAAGTCCGACCGGAAAGAAGAAAAAAGGAAGTAAAAAGAAAACTAAATAGAGAGCTAGCAGCGATAGGCTACTCTCCCTTTTTTTCTCACATTTTCGGGACGCCCTTGCATCAAAGCAGACGATATCCTGGGAGGCCGCTGATGGTCTTCCTGTTTCATAGTTGGGTTTGACTGCTACAACTGTTTTTGTTGCGCGCTCTAATGGTATTTTATGGTTACACTAATGGCATTGTCTTGTTTTGTGTAGGTGGTTAGCTGGGGTTATGTGTTTACCTGTTCACTTGTAGTGTCTGGTCTACTTGAATACTGCCTGTTTTTGATGTTGTTTTGGTGTTTGGGAGGTGTTCGTGAGGGGTTTGTTTCGTTCATGGAAATAGCTTGTATCAACTCTTTGGCAGTAGTGCGCTAAATTAAAGAGGTGACAAAACTTCTATATATATTAGGGATCTAAGCTTGAACTAGCGGAGATTGAATATGAAACCTGAACATTATAAACCGATAAGGAAAGGAAAGCCCAAACGAAAGGGCAAAATTAGTGCGCGCAAAAGTCGAATGCTTGCAGTGGCTCAAAACTGGAAACCCATTACTTCTCCGCAATTGCGTGAAGCTTACTCTACTAAAATAGAATGGGCAAGGAAGCTGATTCCCAAATTGAAAGAAGAAGCAGAAGCGCCGGAAGAAAAAGAAGAGGTAAGATGAGCGCACGCACAGCAAACTGGGTGTACATTTGTCCTAGGTCACCTGGAAGAACAAGTGGAGAGAAAAAGCAGTCAAAAAGTCTAAAAAGAAGTGCGCTCTGTTGTCTAATCGCTTTATAAGGAAGTATGTGTAGTATAGGGCAGTAGCGTTCTGTTGCTGAAGGACGAGAAGAACACGGCAACGTTACACGTTACAATCAATGAATGAAAGATGTGATGAAAAATGTCGGAAAAATCGGGAATCGTTTTCGTTGGAAGCAAAACACCAATGGACTATGTTCTGGCAGTTATCACCAGACTATCCGCGAACAATGCCAAGGAGGTAACCTTGAAAGCCAGAGGCCGAGCAATCGCAACAGCTGTTGATGTAGCTGAAATAACCAGAAACCGCTTCCTAAAAGATCTAAAAGTGAACAAAATCGCTATTGGAACAGAGGAAATGCCACCGAGAGAAGGCGAAGACAGAGCGAGAATGGTTTCAACATTAGAAATAACCCTTACAAAAGAGTAGGAAGACCCTGCGAAACAAAGCAGGGACTACACCACCCCCTAGTTAGGTTTCGCTCGTACGGTGACATTCGACTTCTCGGATATCTCACTAGAATTTTGGTAAAACACGTAACTAATTCAGGCAGATTTCTCAGTAGTTTTCTTTATGCTTTCCAACATAGCGCGCACGTTATTTCCATGATTGCTAGGGCAATTTCATCCTGACGTAGTGTATGTCGAACGGCTTCATTGTCTGCAAGATTTCATACTGAGAGAGCCTATGATGCAGAGCCTGAGTGCACGTATTTGGTGACCAAGCTGCTTTTGTTGACGACGTTGAGTTGTTTGAACAGGAAATCGAACTTGTTTTCGATTTCAGCCGCTATTGCATCACGAGTCTTTTGCGGCAGATTCATGATCTCTTTCTTGAACGGCCCCAATGCCTTCTTTCTGGTCTTGTAGAAGAACTGTTCCTCGGTCTCGCCTTGCTTGGCCTCGTTTGCCGCGTTGATTTTCAACCATTCGTACATTTTCTTTTTCAGCTCAGCCGGGAAGTGTTTTGATTCGTAAATCATGTTCTGGAATTCCGTGGCCAAGTGCACTTCAGCGGTCTCGCATTCGACGAATTTGTGGAATGCTTCAGAAGGCAGGGTTGATGCTCCATGCTGCACGGCTCCCGCCAACCCATACTCTCTACGTGCAATCTCGGACAGCGTTTTCAACGTGTTGAAGTCAAGATTCACCTGCGCAACCGAGCCGTCAGGCAGGACAACACCGCCATGAGTTGTTCCAGTCTGGACCGAAATCTTGCTGATTCCAAGGGACTCCTTGGGCAACCTCTCTTTGAGGCCTACCATAAACGCGTGCAGGTCTTCAGGCGTAGAGTTCTGATGTCCAATCTCACCGATCTCTCCGCCCACCGAAATCGTAACTCCCTGCGGCTCAATTCCGCGGATGAACAGTGCAAGTTTTGCGCAGAAATCATAATTAGGAAACTGCTGTCTCTTCACGTCCTGCTGGGACAAATCCACGAGTGTTGATGAATCGATGTCGATGTTGTAGAAACCCGAATCGATCGCATCAGCGATGAGATCTCGCAAACCCCCTGATTCTTTGTCCGGGTTCTCCTTGAATTTGGCAGCGTTGACTTGAAAGTGATCTCCTTGTATAAAGACGGGCCCAGAATAACCCTCCTTCACCGCAGCCGCTAAGACGACGCCTGCATACTCTGTCGGCGACTGGTTCGTGTAACTCATCTCGGACTTGGCGATCTCAAAGATAAACACGCCGGAATTGTTCTTTTTGGCCACCCTAAAAATGCTGCGGGCCAAGTCGTACGTCATACTTCTCAGGTTTATCGCAGGAACCGTGAAACCGCCGAACCTGCCTTTGCCACGGGCCATGTAAAACTCATTGATACTGCAGGGATAGGCTCCCTTCTTGTGCGCGACTTCGCGTATCTTCTTAGCGAACTGTTTCTTTTTCGACAAATCGTCGCTGACGACAAGTTCCGTCACGGTTTTATCCAAATCAAACGATTTTCCTTCCATGACACTGTCCCTTCCTAAAATCGATCCTAACTTATCCACACACAATCCTTCGATATCAATATTTAACCAATGCGTAACAACCACCGTTCACCAATGATGCTTCAAGATAATGCGCATGGTTCACGTCTATTCCGACGAGACATGATTTTCGGGGCAACGCCAGACTTCTATAATGTTCCGGACGGCATCTGCCCTTGCAGATTCTTTGAACCTGTAATATCGAATCCTCTTTCCAAAATTGACATGAACAAGAACGCCACAGTATTCCAAAGCTTTCAGGTGGCCGCTTGCTAACACATAATTCACTCCTACCTTGACCGCAATCTCGGAAGTGGTGAGTGTCTGCGATTCTGCTAGCAGCTTCAGGATTCTGAGCCGTACCCTTGAACACAGCGTATCCTCAAGCATCGACTGCAAATCCTGTCAACACCAATATCGTGCATTACGCTAACGCGAAATCACGGCCGCTTGTTACCTTCCCAACTCGGTTCTTTGGAAACCAAGAGTTTTGGCAGTTCCACCTCAGCCCAGAGCCTACCATAACGCACTTCTTCCGGACATCGCTTAAGCAACAGTTCACGATTGTCCAGACTCGGAACAAACTCACAGCCGCCGTCCTCACATCTTGGAGACCTGCTCACTCCTTCAAAGCCCTCCTCATCAAATCCTGAACAGCTTCGCTCAACCCGCCCGGATAGTTGACAACCACTCTGCGACCAAACTCCCGCACCAAATCACCCGGAACACGGTACAACGTAATGTTCACGAAAATGTCCTCTTTCCCAAAGTCCACGCCCTCACCCTGAAGGTAGGCCTGAATGTTCCTCTGCCTAATCATCAACTCACCTCTCATTGCACAAGCGAATTTGTTGAGCCTGACGAACCGGCCTTTTTCATGAGGGAACGAACGTGCTTTTCACCAAGATTCCAAAAACTAGGAAGACGAATCGAATTTTCTAGACAGAATAATTCGATCTCGCCTTGAGACAACACGGTTCGTCAAGCCCACGCTCAACACAGGGATTTTTACTGTTAAAAAGCTGAGTCTGAAACGACCTCTTCTGAAAGGGGAGAGTAGAGTTAAAGTGTTCAGGCAAAAAGAATGTGAGAACAGATTATTTATACGAAGGCAACCGACAAGAGACATGGCGTATTGGAGTCGAAAAGATGCGCATCATAGGTATCAGTGGCAGCCCAAGAGCTGGAGGAAATACGGACATTATACTGCAGGAGGCTTTGACGGCTCCAAGAAAAGAAGGTTCAGAGGTGAAGTTGATGCGGATTTCCGACTACAGGCTGGAGCCTTGCAGCGCTTGTTCAGCCTGTTTCACCAGCAAGAAGTGCGTCATCAAGGACGACTGCGAGAAAATCTACCAAGAAATGCTCAAAGCTGATGGCGTGATACTTGGCAGTCCTTCCTATTTCCAAGGGGGTAACGGCTCAAATGAAGATTTTCATAGACAGAATAGGTTTCCTCGCACTGGCTAGGGGACGAAAAAATTTCGCAGAAAAAGTCGGTGGGGTTATTGCAGTTGCACGTCGCTCAGGCTTAACCAACACGTGTAACCAGATGCTAACATTCATGACAGCGGTCAGGATGATAATCCCAAGCGGTGGAAGAGCATTCGCTATCGCGCGGGAAAAGGGAAAAGCCTCACACGACGAGGAAGGCCTTGAGAGTGCTCGGTATATGGGGAAGATGATGGTGAAGATGATTGCGATCACTAACCAAAGAAAGAGCGAGGATGTCACTAGCACAGGCAAACTGAAAGCCAAAGCGCGCGCAAGGCATGAATGACTAACGGATCTACATGCACGCCTACTGCTTGGCTAGGTAGTTGGCTATCGTGAACTTTTGGATTTCGCTCGTGCCTTCGTAGATTTCCGTTATTTTTGCGCATCGGTGGAACCTTTCAACATGGTAATCCGCTAAGTAGCCGTATCCTCCGAATATCTGTATAGCGTCGTCAGTCACTTCCATGGCAATCCGGCTTGCGTAGGCCTTGGCCATCGATGTGGCAACGGCGTTGGGCTTCTCCTTGTCGTACAGCCATGCAGCCTTGTACATCATCAATCGGGCGGACTCTATCTTAATGAGCATCTCCGCAAGCTTGAAGCTCACTCCCTCGAAGCCCATTATCGCTTGTCCAAACTGTTTCCTGCTCTTTGCGTAGGCCAAGGCGCGTTCAAATGCTCCTTGAGCCATGCCGACTGCTTGGGCTGCCACCGTAATCCTGGTTCCATCGAACAACTCTAATGTGTAGTAGAAGCCTTTGCCCAGCTCTCCCACGATGTTAGTTTCCGGCACCTTCAGATCAGCCATGCTCAGCGAGCCCGTAACACACGGCCTAATCCCCATCTTTCCATGTAGTTTCGTGGCTTCCAACCCACACATGCCCTTCTCAGCAAGAAACAGGCTCTGGCCCTTGTGCGTTGGCTGAGCGTTCATGTCGCTCTGGCACAGCAGGATAAACGTGTCCGCAGTCGTGGCGTTCGTTATAAACTCCTTCGCGCCGTTAATCGTCCATTCGCCACCGTTCTTTACGGCCGTGGAATCCATCCGTGTGATGTCACTCCCGTGCTCGGGCTCAGTGAAGGCGGCCGCTGCAATCTTGTCGCCTCTGGCCAAGGGCGGAATGTACTTTTTCTTCTGCTCCTCGCTGCCGTGTTTTAGCAGCACGTCCGGGATCATCAGGTTTCCGAGTGAAATGGCCACGCCCAAGCCTGGATCCGCCCGACACATCTCTTCAACCACTAGACAGTCTTCCAGCACGCCGTACCCTTGCCCGTCGTACTCCTGTGGAATCCGCATGCTCGTGAACCCCAACTGCGCAGCCTTCTTGTGAAGCGCGGCTGGAAACTCTTCCTTTTGATCCAGTTCCAGAGCGAGCTCCGAAGTGAACTCTTTCGTGCAGAATTCGCGGACTGCACGTTGAATCTCCTTCTGCTCATCATTCAACTTAAAGTCCATATGCTCTCTCTCCTAGGTTACTTGCAGGTTTTCTGTGTTTTCGACTCATATACTTTGTTTTTCAACGCTGGAACAACCTTGAACAAATCCTCAACAACCGCATAGTGAGCGAAGCTGAAGATGGGCGCTTTCGGATCCTTGTTCACCGCTATAATCAGGTCCGAACTCTTCATTCCGAGCACGTGCTGGAACGCCCCGCTGATTCCCAGCGCAAGGTACAGTTTAGGCTTCACAGTCTTCCCCGACGTTCCCACCTGCCTATCGGTCGGAAGCCAACCCTTATCAACAATCGGACGCGAACACGCAAGCACACCGCCCAACGTCTTCGCCAATTCATCAACAACCGGCATGTTAGCCACATCCTTAATCCCCCGCCCGACGCCCACAAGCTTCTCTGCAGCCGTGATATCCAGGCCACCAGGAGGCGGCAGAACATACTGCAGAAACCGCTTCTCCGCTATGTCCTCAGTCAGCTGCGATGGAGCCTCGACGATTTGTCCGTTTGCCGGCGGTGAAGGCTTCTGCGGCGCGAAGGTTGCCTGACGCACCGTTGCAACGTAGGTTTCAGCCTTGCGAGCTACCGCCTTAACGTTCACTTTTCCTCCGTACATCTGCCGCGTAACCGTGAACACGCCACCATCAAACCCTAGGTCTATGCAGTCTGTGGCAAGCGGAAGGTTCAATAAGGTTGCCAGCCTCGGCGCCAAATCCACGCCGTAAGACGTGTGACCCATAAGCACTAACATAGGCTTGTGCTCAGCAATCAGCCCTGACAGGATTCTCTTGTATGCCTCAGAGTTGAAGTTCTCAACCCTACCATCATCAACTACCACAACCGTCTTCGCGTACTCTGCCAACAGCCGAGCCTGCTCCTTCACACTCTTGCCCAGAAGGACAGCCGTCAACTCGGAACCTGTCTTTTCGGCTATCTCTCGAGCCTTCGTCAGCATCTCGTAGGTTATGTCTCGGATTTGTCCCTGCCGATGTTCCGCTAACACGAAAATCTTGGCCATACTAAATCAACCCCTTCGCCTTCAATATTTCAGTAATCCTGGCCGCGATTTCATCAGGACTTCCCTTGATAAACTCCGCCTGCTTCTCCACCGGCGGAACGTACATTTTCTCAATCTTCACCCATGAACCCGCTGGGCCCACGTCTGACTCAGCCAGGCCCGTGTCAGTCAGCGTCATCAGCTTTATTTCTTTCTGCATCGCCTTCCTGATGCCCATGATGGAAACGTACCGGGGCTCGTTTATCCCCGTTTGAACCGAAATCAAGGCAGGCAGCTTCACTTCAACCTGCTCCTCCAACCCGCCCTCCAATTCACGGTTAACCTTCACCACGCCGGTCCCGAACTCCATCTTCTTAACCATCGTCGCATGCGGAACCTTCAGCAACTCAGCAAGAATCGGCCCCACCACAGCCTGACCGTCATCACCCGCCTGCATCCCGGTCAAAACCAAATCAAAATGCAACCCTTTAATCACGCTGTGCAGGATCTTCGCAACCGCAAAACCATCCGAATCATTGAATTTCGCATCTGTCAACCTAATTGCCTTATCAGCTCCACGGGCCAAGCATTTCCTCAGCGTCGTGTCCGAATCATCCCCGCCTAGCGTAATAGCAGTAACGGAGCCACCCTGCTTCTCCTTAACTCGCACAGCCTCCTCCAAAGCATAATCATCCCACTCGTTGATGTCAAACACCAACCCCGACTTATCCACACCCCGTCCAGAAACATCGATCTTCAACTCCGCCTCCGCCGTCTCCGGAACATGCTTCACACATACAATCACATCCAACATCATCCACTCCAAACGACACGCAAACCTAAACAACCCAATTTCATATAACCTTTACCCGCAAACTCCCCAAAACCCAACATTATCCGAACAAAATCGAGTACTAAAAAACCACGGATTAAGTACTCAAAACAAGGCTGTATCGCAACAACCTGTATGCAACATGCTACTCTGCGTTGCCCTCACCCGCATCTTGCACTAACCATCGGAACTCATTCCCAGTTCCTTCAGTATCAAGCGGACAAGCGTCCTTGCATCCTCGTCAGCGACCAACAACAACACCGCATACAGCACTGCCCCCCCAACAACCGCGGCAAAAGTCAAAGCCAGCGTGGCAGAATGAGGAAGAACGTAGAGGATTATGCCCACCACAGCCGACACCGCAAGGTACTTCGCAACGCTCCTCCAGGGAACAACAATCCTCACCGACCTATGCATGACCAAAAACGTGAGACCAAACGTGACAGCGTGTGCAATGATGCTGATGATGGCTACGTAAACAGCGGCTTGCACCGCGTGACCGATCGCGAACACGGAAAGAACGATGAACGTCGCGGGCAACGCTACGGCCGCCTGCACGTAGGGCAGGGAAAGCACTTTGAACATCCTGCTCCTCACCAGCCGCCTCAACGGTATCCTCGCCTCCTTATCCAATCTCTCCACGCCGTAAAGCACATACGTGTAAAACTGCGACAACAGAACTATCAGCGCGTCCACCACGAGCAGGATGAGCACGGTTGAGGCTGAACGGTAAGACACGTTCAAAACCGTGAGCAGCGACTGCGAGGTTGAGATGACTATGGCGGCCAAAGGAAACGCGAACATCAACACCGTCCTCAACGATGTCGTCACCTCCCTCATGCTTTCCTCGGCCAACAGCTTCGGGTAGAGCGCGAAAGCCAAAGATAACGAGTATCCGATAACCGCCGCGAAGGTGGTTGCCGCCTGATAATCAGCCCTCGCTTCTTGCCCTCCGTAAACGAGAAGCAGAATGAACACGAAGGCGGCCAACTGGCTCCCCACAGAGTTGTAGAGTATTGCAACGGAACCCTTCAGCCATTCTCTCACGTAGTCCCAGCGAATCCCACGACCGAAGCGCCTTGACAAGAGCCTCACGTAGTACAGCGCTTGCAGCAACGCGGACAATATCAGGCTCAGCATCGCGCCCAAGAACAGCTGATGAAGACCCACGATCAGCACAGCGGCCAGGACGAGCTTGCACGCCTCCTCTAATAGCAGCCCGTAGCCTATGACCTGAGGCTTCTCAGCGCGCAGACAAGACTCTAACGCGCTGATGACGTAAACCGTTATCATCTGGGCAGAGGCTAACAAGTAGACAGGTACGTAGGAGCCGCTTATGTGGAGACCCGCCGTGACGAGGGGCACCAACGGAATGTACACGGCAGCCAACGCCAAGGCCACGATTAGGTTGGCTAGGACAGCCGTTTCAGCCGCGCCCTCGTTCCGCCGCGCGACGAATCGCATCGCCCAGAAGGGCACGAACCCTGCGAATAATAGGAAGTAGCCCGTTAAGTCGAAAATGTTCGACCACACACCATACTCGGGCGTCGTCATGTTTCTCGTTAGCAGAAGAATGAAGGCCATGCCTGTGGCCACGCTCACTAGCTGGGACCCGAAGATGATGAGGCCAGAATACTGGATTCTCAGCTCGTCTTTTGCCATGGAGCGTCACTCTCAGGCTAACGCGTGTGTAGTAGGTTCGGGGTTTGAAAGCTTTTGTGTTGGGGAGCTCGTGTTTAAGTACTCAATCCGAGAATTTTCTGAGACTCAAAGTGCATGGCTGTTGGGGGTTATGGTGTGAGGGTGAAGTAGATTCTTCGGTTGTTTTTGCCTTTGTTTTCGGTCTTAAGGAGTCTTATTTGGCCGACTTCGTTGAGGTTTTTGACGTGTGTTCCTCCATCTGCTTGTCTGTCGAGGTTAACAAGCTCCACGATGCGGAGGCGGGGGATGTCTGGAGGAAAGGCTTCGGCCATTTTTACGACACCGGGGATTTTGAGGGCTTCTTCTCTGGGAAGTTCATAGGATTTAACGGGTGTGTCTTGTGTGAGAAGCTGGTTTGTTCTGTCGACGTATTCCCCGAGGGTTTCAGGGCTAAACTGTTCGAGGCTGAAGTCGAAGCGGATTTTGTCGGTTTCAAGCTGGTTGCCCGTCACGAGGGCGCCCGTGCCATTGCACAATAGCGAAGCAAACAAATGTGCAGCAGTGTGGCTTCTCATAAGCCTGTACCTGCGATCCCAGTCAAACACGCACTGAACCCTGTCGCCCGCTCTTAAGCCTGGCTGGTCGACTTCATGACTGATTTCGCCGGAGAATTTGCCCACGTATATAACCTTGAAAACGTCGTTTCCACGGACGATTTTGCCCGTGTCGCAGGGTTGACCTCCACCCTTAGGGTAGAACACTGTTTGATCCAACACAACGTACTTATCGTCCTTGACAGAAGCGACGACAGCTTCACACTCTTTGAGGTAACTGTTCTCCAAGTACAACGCTCTCGTCACAGGCTTTTCACCTGTATGATTAGGAACTGCTGTAGCGCTTAAATTTTACTTGACCGTGAGCAGGCACCTTGCATAACAATGAGACTAACCCATTTTGAAATCTGCCTATTGAAAGAGCTTGAATTCAGGGCAGGCTGCTTTTACGTAACGCTTGTAAGCTGGCTTTTTCAATGTTGTTTTGAAGGGAGGCTCAACTGTTGGAGTTCAAAGATGTGGTGGCTAAGAGGAGGAGTGTCAGGAAATTCCAGTCTAAGCCCGTTGAAGCAGACAAGCTTGAACGAGTTCTTGAAGCTGGACTGAAAGCGCCAAGTCACAATCATCTTAGAGAGTGGGAGTTCATTTTCCTAAAGGATTTTGAGCAGCGAGTAAGAGTGGTTGAAGCGGGCGCGAGAGCTGAAGATGTAGCAGACAAAGAGCGATTGGAGGAGGCTGTGAAAGGTTTGACAGATGATCTGCAGAGGGAAATGTACCTCGATCCCTTACCTGTTCAGAAAAGGATGTTGCTAGAGGCGCCAGAGCTGCTTGTAGTGTGTTTTAGGATGAGAAAACCGCTTAGAGAGTGCAACACACTCTATGAGCTGAACAATTTCGCTTCCGTGTGGGCTTGCATTGAGAACATTCTGCTTGCTATGGCTGCAGAAGAAATCTACGGGGTAACCTACATACCTCATGAGACGTCATCTCTGAAGAAAGTCTTAGAACTCCCAGATGACTACGAGATAGCCACCCTCATCCCGATAGGCTACCCTCAGGAATACTTCGTGAAACAGAAACCAGTATCACTGAAAGAAAAGACCCATTTCAACAAATGGTAGCAGACCAGAGCATTCACTTCCATCACCAACCAGCTGTTGTAGAAACTTCATTTCAAGACAGCAGTTCAGAGTCCGCACGTTCAGATATCAAAGAGCTGTCTCAACAACGATTTATCTTTGTCACTTCGCGCGCGCTCTTCTCGAAAGAGTCCTTTTCTGGCGTTGCACGCTTCAAATTGGCCGAGCCGTTTTCTAGCTCGAATGTTTATTTAAGAACTTGAAGCCAGTCGCTTTCTTAGCTTACGAACTTTCTACCCACGTGTGCATGCATTTTGTGCACCTGAAATGCTCGATTGTTCTTTCCTGTCTTACGCCTGCATGTTCACCGATAGCTGTTGAAGACCAGTGGAATGCTTCACCATTCCCACAATTTGGGCATAAGCGAATCGCCTTGACATAATTGTCTTCGGGGCCATCAACGACATAGATAGCGTCTTGGCTTGGCTTCTTTGCATTGTTTTCTTTGATTACCGGTTTCAATCGAACCAGTTTTCCGCATTTTGGACACGATAGCCCTTCTGGTGTTCGTTTCATGCAAGAACCGCAATTGCTGCAAAAGTCCATTATTGTTCACGCCTTCGCTTACACTAATAGTTAGCACGTCTTTAGAGATTAACGTGTCGGTTCCAGTCGCAGCCCAATCTACAGCAATGATCGCTCTGCCGCAACTGCTCTTGCCCCCGCGCAAACCATGTATATTTCAGTCCTTGGTTGCACCGAACAGCCTAATCCCAATTTAGGATGGATGAGGACACTTAAGTCCTCAAGCTAAGATGCTGAAAGGTTTCGTTTACAAGCCGAGCTTCTGTTTCACTACGCTACGTTTTTCGTCTGGAAACGGTCCGAACTTCTTGATCCTGTCTGTGAACATGGTGAAGAGTTCTGCAGCCTTCTTGTACACTGGCAGTGGGACGTAGCTGTACCGTACTCTCATGGTTTCGATTCCATACTTAACCAGTTCTCGTCCCATGTCGATCATTCTTTTCTTCGTGAATTTTTCATCGATTTCCTGCGTTCCCTCTATGAGCAAAACGCCGTCGGCCCCGAATGCGAACGCGTAGAGCACATGTTTCAAACCGAGAATGGCCGTGGTTGGAACCGACACGATGCGGATGTTTTCAGGATAGTTTGTACGATCCAAACCCAGAAAGTCCATGCCCGTGTAACCCACGTTCTTGTCAACGAATGCGACTACTCTGACTTCGCTAGGCTGCTTTTCCGCGAGCACGCCTCTAAGACTTGCAGTTATCTGTTTGGTAGTTGCGTTTTTGAAGTCAATAGCTTCTTGAGGACAGACAGGTATGCATGCACCGCAACCGGTGCACTGGAACGGGTCAACTTTCGCTCTGCCCTCCTGCATTCTGATGGCGTTCGTCGGACAGCTTGGAACGCAGACGTTGCAGCCGTTACATAAATCGCTGATGACGAAGGCCTTCTCTGGGCTCGTTGTAACAAAGTCACTCTTCAGGAACAGAGCGGCCTTAGCTGAAGCGGCTAAACCATCAGAGACGGTGTCCCTCACGTCCTTAGGGCTTAAAGCGCAGCCGCACGCAAAGACGCCGGTCACCAAAGAGTCAACTGGATCCAGCTTAGGATGCTTCTCCGTTACGAAGCCATCCTCGCTGATGCTGACCTTCATTTTCTCGGCAAGTTCCTTCAATCCCGTGGGCGGAACCATTGGTGTGGCCAACGCAATCATGTCGAACTCTTCTTCGGTCACCTCGCCGGTAATTGTATCTTCTGCAACGGCAACCAGCTTGCCGTTCTTGCTGTTCTTGTAAACCTCAGCAACTTTGCCGCGCATGAAGCTGACGCCAGCTTCCTGGTCACGCCAATAAAGATCCTCGTAGCCCCTGCCCGTTGCCCTAATATCCGTGTAGTAGATGCTTACGTCTATTCCCAGCATCTTCTTCAGCACAAAAGCCTGCTTCAACGAATACATGCAGCAGATTCGACTACAATACGAGATGTAGTTCTTGTCCCTTGAACCTGCACAGAGCACGATGGCCATGCGTTTGACATCGGTGCCGTCTGCCTTCTTGATGTAGCCGCCTGTTGGCCCTGTTGCAGAGACAAACCGCTCCAAGTCCATCATTGTGATTACGTCTTTGTACGTGCCATAGCCGTAGGTTTCAAGTTTCTTAGCGTCATAGAGCTGATAGCCAGTAGCCACTATTATGCCGCCGACGTGAAGGTCGACTGTGCTTCCCGGATCTGCCAAGCTTATGGCCTTGGCTGGACAAAGCTGCTCACATTTTCCACACTTTGTGCACGCGCCGAAGTCAATGGTGTAGGCTGAGGGCACGGCTTGTGGAAACTCGATGTAGGCTGCTTTCCGTTGCGACCAACCCTCGTTAAACTCGTCTGAAACCGTTACCGGACAAACTTTCGTGCAGACACCGCAGCTTCTGCACTTCTGAACGTCAACGCCTCTCGGCTTCATGCGTATTTTTACATCGTAGTTGCCCGGTCTTCCGCTGACCTCTTGCACTTCAGCGTAGGTGTATAGGTTAACGTTTGTGTTTCTGCCCACTTCCGCCATCCTTGGCGCTAAAATGCACTGTGCACAATCCAAAGTGGGAAAAACCTTGGTCAGTTTGGCCATGTTGCCGCCGATACTGGGCTTCCTTTCAACAACGTGAACCTTGTAACCGAGATAACCAAGCTCAAGAGCCGATGTGATGCCTGAAATGCCTCCGCCGATAATGAGTATCTCTCTGGAGCCCTTCTCGCTTATGAGCTGCAGCGGCTCAAGCTCACGGCTTCGCTCGTAACCGCCTCTAATTAGGCTGATGGCTTTCTTCGTCGCTTCCGGCGAAGGATGCGGACCTAAAATCCATGAGTCCTGCTCTCGTATGTTAACGAATTCAAGCATGAACGGGTTCAAGCCTGCCCGTTCCAGAACGCTCTGAAAAGTGGCAAGATGCATACGAGGCGTGCAGCTTGCAACCACAACCCGGTCTAGATTTTCCTTTTTCACGGCGTCAAGAATCATTTCTTGAGCCGGTTTTGAGCATAAATACTTGTGATACTTGGCAACGACAATACCTTCCCAAGATTTAACGGCATCAACAACCGCCTTAACATCCACAACCTCTCCTATGTTGCCGCCACATTCACAAACGAAAACGCCGATCTTAGGCGACTTCTCCATCGATGAAATCTCCTTTTCAATGATACGTTTCAAATAATTCACGGGAAAACGCTTTAATAATCTTACGCTCCCAATTCATTCAAAAGCGATGGACAACATGAACGCTCAAGAGCTCACTCAGAAACACAAACTCCTCGAATGCATCCAATGCGGAACATGCACGGGAAGCTGCCCAGTTGCACGCAAAGCTAACCTGAACATCAGAAAGTACATGCGCGAAGTCGCCACACTGGGCAAACTGACTCAGCATTCGCAGAATGAGCTCTGGAGCTGCACAACCTGCAGCACATGCGGCGTCCGTTGTCCAAAAGACTTGAACCCTTATGAGTTTCTCATCGACGTTCGCGGCATGGCAGTAGAAGAAGGACAAATCGCACCGACCATCCGAGACGCGTTAGAAAGCATATTCAAGAACGGCAACCCATGGGGAAGAATCCGAAACAAGAGATCAGAATGGAGCCAAGGCCTGAACCTCAAACACATCTCACAAGGCGCAGACGTACTCTACTTCGTGGGATGCACCTCAGCCTACGACCCGCGAGTCCAAAACGTTGCCAAAAGCCTAGCAACCGTCCTCACGAAGGCAGGACTGAACTATGGCGTTCTGGGCGATGAAGAAAACTGCTGCGGAAGCGAAGTCTACGGCATGGGAGAAAAAGGACTCTTCGACTTCTTAGTTGAAGAAAACATGAAAACGTTCAACAAGTACAACGTAAAACAAGCGGTGACCAGCTGTCCCCACGGCTATCACGCCTTCAAGAACAGGTACAACCAAACAGGCGTTGAGATTCAACACCACACACAGTTGCTTGCCAAGCTGATTGACGAGAGAAAACTATGCTTCTCAAAGGAAGTGAACAAGAAAGTCATCTACCACGACCCATGCTTTTTGGGCAAGCAGAACGGCATCTACGATGAGCCAAGAAAAGTCATTGAAAGCGTGCCCGGCGTCAAACTGCTGGAGTTTGACCGCTCACGAGCTCGAAGCGTCTGCTGCGAAGGAGGCGGCGGAAGAATGTGGGTTGACATTCCAGGTCCACGCCTGGCAGAGACCCGGGTGAAAGACGCTGTTGAAGCAGGGGCTGAAATCCTTGCCACGGCCTGTCCGTACTGCCTGTTGACATTCGAGGACGCTGTCAAAACCACAGGGGTGGAAGGCAAAATCCAAATCATGGACATAGCCGAACTGCTAAACCTGGCACTTTAGTCCGCGACTCTTACCAACGCATGAATTGCCAATAATTCCGTTTCTGTTTTGTTTTTGCGCGATGAGCACAATAGCTCCTACCGGCAAGTAAGCTGATAACGAAGAGATTCTGAACATTGAGAATAATTGATATGTGTCGTCCGCGATAAGAAAGGGTGCTGAAGGCGTTCACCATGGACGATTTGGAACTCGTAATCATTGGTGCTGGTGCTGCAGGGTTGACGGCCGGAATATATGCTGTGAGAAGCGGCCTCAAGACCGTTATTCTGGAGGAAAAGCTGGCTGGGGGCACAATTGCAGACGCGCCTTTCGTTGAGAATTACCCGGGCTTTGCGAGCGTCAGCGGAACTGAGCTTGCGCAGAAGATAGTGGCTCACGCCAAAGGCGTTGGAGTCACTGTAAACGAGCTTGAACCGGTTGTAAGTCTTGACCTTAAAGGCGAAAAGAAACGTGTGCAAACGCAGAAGGCGGTCTACGAAGCCAAGGCAGTTATAATTGCTTCTGGAAGCCATTACCGTCAGCTCGGCGTTCCGGGTGAAAAGGAATTTCGCGGTAGAGGGGTGAGCTACTGCGGGATTTGCGATGGGCCATTTTTCAGGGGAAAACGTGTGCTCGTCGTAGGTGGCGGGAATTCAGCAGCAATGACAACTTTGTATCTGGCGGGCATCGCATCCGAGATAAAGATCGTTCACAGGAGAGCTGCCTTCCGCTGCGAAGAGGCACTCACTCAAAGCTTGAAGAACACGAAGAACGTTGAGATTCTTTGGAACACCGAAATAAAGGAGATTCAGGGCGATAGAATCGTCCAAAAAGTGATATTGCTCGACAAGAAAACTGGCGAAACCGAAGAATTGCCGGTCAACGGGATTTTCGTTCAGGTAGGCGAAGATCCCAACAGCCAAATAGCCAAGGAAGCAGGCATAGCGCTAGATGCAGATGACTACATCGTTGTTGATGCACAGCAACGAACGAATTTGGCAGGGGTCTATGCAGCGGGTGACGTGACAAACCGCCCCATCAAGCAGGTCGGAACGGCTGTAGGACAAGGTATAGCAGCGGCCTTGGATGCGTATGGTTTCATCAGAAGACCGTATTATCATGAGGGGTAATTTGTCCATTACAAGAACTTCAGTGAGAAAGATAGGTTTTGTGATACTATTCCTAAACTTTTATATCTGCACATGCGCCTTTAGAATTCTTCCTTAAAAATGAACTGAAAGAGGTTCTTCAGGACATGAATAGAATCGTTTCAAAGAGGGAGTTAGCGCCTAAAATCAAGCTGCTTGAGATTGAGGCCGCTGAAGTGGCTGAAAAAGCCAAGGCAGGGCAATTTGTCATTTTAAGAATCGACGAGGGAGGTGAGCGGTTTCCCTTGACGATTGTGGATTGGGACAAGAAGAACGGGACGATAACTCTCATTTTTCTTGAGGTCGGGGTTTCCACTGAAAAGCTGGGTGCACTCAAAGGTGGAGATGTGATACTTGACGTTCTTGGCCCCTTGGGAAACCCGAGCGACATAAAGAAATATGGTTCTGTATGTGTCATAGGTGGTGGAGTGGGTACTGCCTCTGCGTTTCCAATTGCCAGGGCCTTCAAGGAGGCAGGCAACAAAGTGGTCTCGATTGTCGGGGCCAAGACCGCGGGGTTGCTGATTCTTGAGAATGAGATGAAGAAGGTTTCCGACGAGCTTTTCGTATCCACTGATGATGGGTCCAAGGCTCAGAAAGGCTTTGTCAGTGACGCTCTGAAGACGCTGATTGAGAAAGGCTACACTTTTGATGCGGTGTATGCGATTGGCCCGACCGTGATGATGCGAGCTGTCGCCGAAACAACAAGACCGTACGGCATCAAAACCATTGTCAGTTTGAACCCCATAATGGTAGACGGCATGGGCATGTGTGGTGCATGTAGAGTAAGTGTCGGTGACCAAACAAGATTTGCCTGCGTGGACGGTCCAGAGTTTGATGCCCACCTCGTGAATTTTGGTGAACTCCTGAAAAGGCAAATGGCATACATGTCAGAAGAAAAGGCGGCCTTGCAACGTCTGCAAGAGAGGAGATGTGCCCACTATGAGTGAGCCCAAAGCAAAACCCAAGCTTCAGAAGGAAGCCGTTCAGATCCCTAAGCAAGCGCCGGAGGTTCGTAGACGAAACTTTAAAGAGGTTGCGCTTGGCTACACTGAAGAGCAGGCTCTGGCGGAAGCAGGCCGTTGTCTGCAGTGCCCGAAGCCTCAGTGCGTACAAGGTTGCCCAGTTGAGATTGACATTACCGCATTCATCAAATTAATGAGGGAAAAAGATTATGGCAGTGCGATAAAGAAAATCAAGGAGAAGAACTGCCTTCCTGCCATCTGCGGGCGCGTATGTCCTCAAGAAGAACAGTGTCAGAAGCTGTGTTTGCTGGGCAAGGCGGGCGACGCTGTCAGCATCGGGCGGCTGGAGAGGTTCCTGGCAGATCGGGAAAGGGAAACAGGAATCGCCTGCTCGGAGAATGCTCCGTCAATTGGCAAGCGCGTTGCAGTCATAGGTGCCGGTCCTGCTGGCCTCACCGCAGCTGCTGATTTGGTGAAGTTTGGGCATGAGGTCGTGATTTTTGAGGCGTTACATCGCGCCGGTGGAGTGCTCATGTATGGAATACCTGAGTTTCGATTGCCAAAAGGCATCGTTGAGGCAGAAGCTGATTATGTCAGAAAACTAGGCGTTGAGATACGCACAAGCTGCCTCGTAGGGAGGACGTTCACCATTCCTGAATTTCTCAAGGAGAGATTCGACGCGGTTTTCATTGGAACTGGCGCGGGTTTGCCTCAGTTTCTGGGGATTCCTGGCGAGAACTTAGGAGGCATCTACTCTGCGAACGAATTCCTGATCCGGGTTAACTTGATGAAAGCCTACACCTTTCCAGAATGCGATACGCCCATAAGAATTGGCAAGAAGGTCGCGGTGATAGGCGGCGGTAATGTGGCGATGGATTCTGCCCGCTCAGCACTACGGCTCGGCGCGGAAGAGGTGTGCATCGTATATCGACGTTCAAGAGAGGAAATGCCTGCGAGGCAAGAGGAAATTGAGAACGCTGAAGAAGAGGGAATAACGTGCAAGTTCCTAGCTAACCCGACGAGGTTTATCGGTGACGAAAAAGGTTGGGTTAAGGCCATGGAATGCGTGTGCATGGAGCTTGGTCCCCCAGACGAGTCCGGGAGGAGAAGACCCGTCACTGTCAAGGGTTCAGAGTTTGTGATGGAAGTTGACACGGTCGTAGTCGCTATTGGAAGAACACCCAACCCGATAATACAGAGCACCACTGAAGGGTTGGAAGTGACAAAATGGGGCACGATAGTAGCCGATGAAAACGGGAAAACAAACATCCAAGGCGTCTATGCGGGCGGCGATATAGTCACGGGTGAGGCCACGGTTATAAGCGCGATGGGTGCAGGCAAAAAAGCAGCAAGAGCAATACACGAATACCTCATGAAAAAGAACGGCTGACGACCCACTCGCAGACTGCTCAAATCTCAGGCCAAGAATTGCCGATTAAGCGCAGCGCTCAGTCGTTCAAAGCTTTGAAGTTCGATTGTGAGATACTGCCTATTTTTTATGTCGTTGGATTCTTTCGTGTTTCTGGGTTTGTCTGCGCCAGTCCCGCTTCCTCTGCGTTTTAATCATCAAGCGGCCAAAGGTCCGCGGTGCCGACCCACCTTCGGAGCGGTATTGGCCTATGTTTCTGTAGAATGTGGGACAGTCTATCTTATTCTGTTGAAGAGCTACAATGCTCTCGTTGAGTTGCCTCTTTCCTTCAGGATCAACGATATTGTCAAACGCTTCAGAATAGGCGACGTAGGCAGCATGAAACAGAAAGTTCGAGGGATCGTCAATCAAAAGCTTTTCGGGCGAAACAGGCTTGCTAGCTTCAGGTTCTTCAGTCATGATTTCAAGCTTCAACCATTCATATTAGCAAACCAGACCTTTTTATAGCTAACGCACAGTGAGAGCCCGTCTTGCTCATTCTTGACTGGCGCGTTTCGGAAAAAGCGTCAGGATCGGAGACGAATCGCCGATTGTGAAGGCGAAACGCGTTTGAGAGCGGTCGGGAGGCTTCGATCGCAACGTTAAATAGACAATTCTAGGCTAACGTAAGAGATTGCAAGTGAAAAGACATGCTTGACATCAAGCTCATCCGTGAAAACTCAGGGTTGATCCGAAGCAACCTGATGAAGAGAGGAGACCCTGAAAACCTGAAGATGCTGGACAACCTAATCGACTATGACAAACAGTGGCGCCAGAGTCTAACAAAACTGAACGATCTTCGGCACGAGAGAAGGCAGGTGACAGCTGAAGTCGCTACTGCCAAGAAGAAGGGCAAAGACGTTGCACATGAAATCTCCAAGGCGAAGGAAATAGACAATGAAATCGCGAAAATGGAAAAACAGGTAAACGAATGGGAAGAAAAGGAACACGACCTCCTGATGCGCATGCCGAACATGCTGCACGAAACAGTGCCCATCGGCAAAGACGAAAACGACAATCTTGAAGTCAGAAAATGGGGCAGCATACCCAAATTTGATTTTCCAGTAAGGGGCCACATGGATCTGGCTCTAGACCTTGACATCATCGACGTCGAAAGAGCTGGAAAAGTCGCTGGAGCCCGCTTCTTCTACCTAAAGAACGAAGGAGTCTTTCTGGACAACGCCATAATCAGTTTCGCCCTAGAAGAAATGAACAGAAAAGGCTACGAACCCTTAGAACCACCATTCCTGATAAGACGCAAACCCTACGAAGGCGTGGTAGCCCTAAACGACTTTGAAGACGTCCTCTACAAGATCGAAAACGAAGACTTATACCTCATCGCCACCGCAGAACACCCACTGGCTGCAATGTACATGGACGAGGTTCTGAAAGCAGAAGACCTCCCCCTCAGGCTAGCAGGGTTCAGCACAAACTTCAGAAAAGAAGCAGGAGCGCACGGCAAGGACACGCGTGGAATTTTCCGAACACATCAGTTTAACAAGGTTGAACAGTTCGTGTTTTGCAGGCCTGAAGACTCTTGGAAAATCCATGAAGAACTGATACACAACGCTGAAGAAATTGCCCAGAAACTCGGACTGCCCTACCGCGTCGTAAACGTGTGCACAGGCGACATCGGAACCGTGGCCGCTAAGAAATATGATATTGAAGCATGGATGCCCGCCCAGAACGCCTACCGAGAAATAGTCTCCTGCAGCAACTGCACGGACTATCAGGCAAGAAGATTAAACATCAAGTACCGTGAAAAAGAAGGCGAAGCGCCCAAAGGCTTTGTGCACACATTGAACTCAACAGCACTAGCAACCGGCAGAACCATCGTAGCCATCACCGAGAACTATCAAAACAAAGATGGATCAGTAACAGTTCCTGAAGCGTTAAGGAAGTACATGGGCGGAATCGAAAGAATAGCCCCTAAACGGTAAAACTTTTAATACTCTGATGTGAACAATCAAGCTGCACTCGGAGGATAAAGGTGTCTTCAAAAACAAAGAAAGTCCGCGATAAATGGCGAAGCAAATCATGGTACATGGTGATGGCCCCGCCTTACTTCGGAAACGTGGAACTGGGAGGAATCCCCGCTGATGAACCCACCAAGCTCATCGGAAGAGTGATTGACTCGACGCTCTACGAAATAACGAATGATTTTGCTCACCAGTACCTGAAAATGCGCTTCCAGATAACTGAAATCGACGGCAAGACTGCTAAAACAATGTTCAAGGGGCACGAGTACTCGAGAGACTACTTGAGAAGCCTCGTGAGAAGACGCACGACAAAAGTTGACGGCCTATTCAAAGTCACGACAAAAGATGGATACACCTTGAGAGTCGCGGTTAGCGCTTTTACTCTTTCAAGAATCAAGACCTCACAAGAGAAGATCCTGAGAGCCATAATGGACAAGATAATGAGAGAGAAGGCCTCGGCCCTCACGATGGACCAGTTGGCGCAGGAAATTGTACTTGGGAAAATAGCTTCAGACATTTACAACGATGCAAAAAAGATTGCTCCGCTACGCCACGTAGGAGTCAGAGGCTCCAAGGTCGTGACAGCCGTGTCTCAACCGCAAGTCGCGGAGAACGCGTAAACTCTATTTTTTGACGGTTTTTCCGTATTCAAATCCTTGTTCAAAAGCTGCCAGATTCAACTCTTCCGTGCCCTTCGGAATATTCTCTTTGATTGACTCTTTCACGGCTTTTTCGTCCAGCAACTCGGTGATCGAGATGAACGCCCCGAGCATGACGATGTTAGCGACTATTTTTCTCCCTAGTCCTTCCGCCATCTTCGTCGCTGGAACACGGTAAATCTTCAAGTTCTTCAGATTCTTCTCACGCGGTATCATATCAGGATCCAGGATAACCGTGCCGCCGGATTTGACGTCCTCAGCGTAGTCGTTGTACGCGTGCTGAGACATAACCACCAACACGTCGGGCTCAACGACCTTGGGAAAGTCAATCTCCTCACCAGAAATCACAACCTCAGACTTGCACGCCCCTCCACGTGATTCAGGACCGTAAGACTGTGTCTGAACAGCGTTCTTGTTCTCATGAATGGACGCTGCCGCTGCAACGATTATTCCAGACTTGATTATCCCTTGCCCACCGAAGCCGGCGAACCTAACCTCAACCCGCATGCTAGCTCACCTTTTCCATCGCCTTCTCGTTTATGCTTGAAATCTTTTCATACATCAGTTTTTCGTAACTCAACTTTTCGATATCGACGAACTCGCCCACGACTATCCTCTCCGGCGTAATATCAGCTTGTGAAGGATCTGAAAAGTTCTCCACGACAGACGCACTCTTGAACCAGCTCATCATTTCAAGTCCTGACCGCATCTTGTTGTAACGGCCAAAAATCTCTGGACAAGGCGAAAGCATCTCGACGAAACAGAAACCTTCTTTCTGCAACATCCTCTTGACAGACTGGGTCAACCTGCGCACGTGCAACGATGTCCAACGAGCAACATAAGTAGCGCCTGAAGCCGCGGCTAAATGCACAAGATTGAAGGGATGTTCAATATTTCCATATGGACTCGTGGTTGTGATCGATTCAAGCGGAGTTGTCGGCCCCTGCTGCCCGCCAGTCATGCCATAGTTCAGATTATTGGCACATAAGACCTTGACACCTATATTCCTCCGTGCCGCGTGTATGAAGTGATTCCCCCCTATCGCAAAAAGGTCGCCGTCACCGCTTATGACGACAACTTCCAACTCTGGATTGGCAAGCTTCACTCCAGTCGCAAAAGCCAAAGCCCGTCCATGTGTCGTGTGAAACGAGTCAGTGTTCGTGTATCCAGCCGTTCGCCCGATGCAGCCAATTCCCGACACAACAACGAGTCTGTCAAGGTCTGCCTGAAGCTCATCTAACGCATGTACGAAACAGTTCAACAGAACCCCGTTGCCGCAGCCGGGACACCAGATGTGCGGCATCATTTCTCCTCTCAAATACTTCGAGAAAGGATGAACAATCGGATGAACAGTTTCTTGAACCATTCAGCTATACCCCCTTAATCGCCTCTAATATCTCCAAAGGAGTGTGAGGTTCCTCACCTAGCTTTGAGAGGAACGCAACCGGAGTTTCTTTGGCAACCCTTTCAACTTCACGCACCATCTGCCCACAGTTCATTTCAGGAACGATGATTCCTTTCGCCTTGTCAGCGACGTTTGCGACATACTCCTCGGGAAACGGCCAAAGCGTTATCAGTCGCAGAAGCCCTGCTTTAACACCTTTGTCTCTTGCCTTTCTAATCGCACTCAATGCTGCTCGTGCGACGATCCCGTAGGCGATGACGACAACTTCCGCGTCTTCCAACATGACTTCCTCGACCCTTATTATCCTGTTTGCGTTTCTCTGAATCTTGTCACACAGTCGCCTAACCAGTTTGGACTGGACTTCTGTGCTGGATGTTTGTGGATAGCCACGCTCGTCGTGGGTAAAACCTGTGGCGTGAAAACGATATCCTTCCCCGAAACAAGCCATCGGCGGCACTAAATCGTCATCAGGTTTGAAAGGCATGTACTTCTCAGGAGGCATGCTTGGCTTCTTGCGGTTTACGATTTTTATCTTATCCGGGAGCGGAATCACCACTTTCTCCCACATGTGTGCAACAATTTCGTCGCCCATCAGAAGAGTCGGAACACGGTAAGCTTCGGAAAGGTTGAAGGCTTCAACTGTCAGGTCGAACATTTCCTGAACTGAACTGGGGCTCAACGCGATTATTCCATAGTCGCCATGCGATCCCCACTTGGCTTGCATGACGTCTTGCTGGCCAGGCAAGGTTGGCTGTCCAGTGCTTGGGCCGCCACGCATAACGTCGACAATCACGCACGGAGCCTCGGTCATCACTGCAAGACCAATGTTTTCTTGCATAAGACTGAAACCAGGCCCCGAAGTGGCCGTCATGGCTTTTAACCCGGAATATGAAGCACCGATCACAGCTGCAAGCGACGCAATTTCATCTTCCATCTGAATGTATATTCCGCCTAGCTCAGGCATTCTCTGAGACAGGTGTTCAGCAATTTCGGTTGCGGGAGTAATCGGATAGCCAGCGAAAAACCTGCAACCAGCCGCCAATGCGCCTTCTGCACACGCCACGTCCCCATTCATGAAATGAGCGCCCACAAGTGCATTTCCCAATTTTGGCATAATCATTTTTCTCCTTTGTCCTTCTTTTCGACAACGAAAATCGCGAAATCTGGACACACTGCACTGCAAAAACTGCAGATCACGCATTTGCTTTCATCCACAACTCTCGGCGGATGAACGCCTCTGGCGTTTATCTCGTCTGACTCTTCCAAGACCTTTCTAGGACAGAACTCGATGCAGTAACCGCATCCCTTGCACTGGTCCGTGAGCAAGTGAATCTCGGCCTTTGAGGGCTTGACTTTTTCCAAGTCAAGGGCGGCGTGTCGAATCCGTTCAGGCATAGCTTAACCTACCTCCAATGCTTTCGCAAAAACCTTCTTGCCCTTCTCAATCTCTTCCGGCTTGACGTTCTCGACGATAATCTTCATCTCGCGCATTTTTGAAGCGAATTTTTCTCCCTCTGCTGCTGAAGCCCAAAGAAGCTGCAGCCGTTGCTTGTCCAGTCCGTTCTGCCCCATTTTTTTCCACAACCTTTCCACACGCTTCTGCGTTTGATAATTGGCGTTGATGTAGTGGCAGTCACCGAGGTGGCAGCCGGACACTAGTACGCTGGCCACTCCCTGGGCAAAGGCCCTTTCGATGAACTTCGGTGCAACGCGTCCGGAACACATCGTTCTTATGATCCTCGCGTTTGGCGGATACTGCATTCTGCTTACTCCTGCAAAATCTGCGCCTGCATAAGAACACCAGTTGCAGCAGAAAGCAACGATCTTCTTCTGCGGCTCACATTCCGTGGCGGCGTCTATCTGCGCTATTATCTGTTCGTCCGTGAAGTGTTTCTGAGTCAGGGCGCCAAAGTTGCATTCCGCCGCACACGTTCCGCAACCCCCGCAGGCCGCCTCTATGACTTCCACCCGTTTTAAGTCCTTGTTCAAGCTGAGCGCATTATAAGGGCAGACCTTAACGCACAGCCCGCAAGCCTTGCACTTTTCAGGAAACGTAATAGGGGTTATGGCCTCGACGGTAACATGTCCCTTCGCCATAAGAATCCCCGCACGCGCCGCTGCAGCACTTGCCTGGGTAACACTGTCCTTTATGTCCTTCGGAGATTCAGCACAACCCGCGAAGAACACCCCGCCTGTGGCAGCGTCAACGGGCCTGAGTTTCGGATGCGCCTCGAGGAAGAAGCCATCCTGATTTCTTGAAAGCGTCAGCAGCCGCTGAATCATTTCACTGTCTTTCCTGGCTTCCAAACCTATTGACAGAATCGCCATGTCCACGTTCATCTTGTAGACTTCTTTTCTCAGAGTATTCTCGCCTATGAGCCAAACGTTGTGGGTCTTCTTATCTTCAACGATTTCAGCGGGCAGTCCACGTATGAAAATGACGCCTGCATTCCGGGCGCGTTTGTAAAGGTCTTCGAAACCCTTGCCATAAGCTCTTATATCGACGTAGAAGACGTAGATTTCGGTTTCAGGCCAGTGTTCTTTGATAAGCAGACTGTCTTTAATCGTGTTCATGCAGCACACGTTGCTGCAGTAAAGCCTTCCACTCTTTTCAGACCTTGAGCCGACGCATTGAACAAAAGCCACGCGCTTAGGAATCTGCCGGTCACTCAGGCGTATCAAGTGGCCGTCTGATGGGCCGCCCGCGTTTATCAATCTCTCAAATTCAAGAGAAGTAATCACGTTCGGAATCTTGCCGTAGCCGTAGTTGGGCAGAACTGAAGGATCAAAAACGTCTGCTCCAGTGGCCACGACTACCGTGCCAACTTCAAGCTCCTCCGTTACGGGCTTCATCTCGAAGTTTATAGCATTTCTATCGCACGCCTTCATGCATTTGTCACAGACCATGACGCCTTCTTTGTTGAGGCATAGGTTCATGTCGATGATGTATGTTGAAGGAACAGCTTGAGCAAACGGCGTGTAGATGCCATGTCTTATTGCTAGACCCACGTCAAACTCGTTGGGAGCCACGATGGGACAGACTTTTGCACATTCTCCGCAGCCCGAGCAATCCTTCAAGACGTACCGAGGCTTTCTCAAAACTTTCGCGTGGAAGTTACCGATGTACCCCTTCACTTCAGTGACTTCACTGTTAGTCAGTAGTTCGATGTTAGGATGATGACCCACATCGGACATTTTGGGGGCAAGAATGCATATCGAACAGTCCATCGTTGGGAAAGTCTTGTCAATTCTGGCCATCATTCCGCCTATGCTGGGCTCCTTCTCCACCAAGTACACCTTATAACCCGTGTCGGCAAGATCAAGAGCCGCCTGGATGCCGGCAACACCGCCGCCGATGACCAAGGCTTTTCGGTTGATCGGAACCGAAACCTCATCTGCAGGTTCAAGCAGAGCAACCTTAGCTACAGCCATTTTCACAAGATCCTTGGCTTTCTCCGTAGCCGCCTGCCTATCGTAGAGATGAACCCAACTGCAATGCTCACGAATGTTGGCCATTTCAAAGAGATACTTGTTCAGACCGGCCTCTTCACATGTCTTCCTGAACGTTGGCTCATGAAGCCTGGGAGAACACGATGCCACCACAACGCGGTTCAGTTTCTGTTCTTCAATATCCTTCTTTATGCTAGCCTGCCCCTGATCTGAGCAAGTGTAACGGTTGTCCTGAGCCAGAACGACGTTCGGTAAGGACGCGGCAAACTTTGCTACCTCTGCGCAGTCCACCGAACCCGCTATGTTCAAGCCACAGTGACAAACGTAAACTCCTATGCGGATCTTTTCACCATGCTCAGTCTGTGATTCCTTGCCTTCCATCATCGCTTCGCCCTCCCTGTAGACTTCAAGTAATTCTCAATTGATTCTGCGGCGCGTTTTCCATCTCGAATCGCTTCGATAACCGACGCAGAACCAGTCACAGCGTCTCCTCCCGCAAAAACACCTGGCAGGCTGGTTTCCATCGTTATAGGGTTCACCCAAACTGTGCCATCATCGTTCCGTTCAACCTGTTTCGGCAGAAACCGCAAATCAGGAGCTTCACCTATTGCAAGAATCACCATGTCAGTTTGCCGAGTGAACTCTGAGCCCTCCATGGGAGAAGCCTTCCTCCTGCCAGTTTCGTCCAGCTCGCCAAGCTGCATATGAACACACTCTACAGCAGAAACCCGTCCTTTATCTCCCAGAATCCTCTTCGGCGAGGACAAAAACTCGATTTTTACACCCTCATCCTCTGCTTCTTTAACCTCATACGGGTTTGCAGGCATCTCCTCCCTAGATCTACGGTAGAGTATCGTCACCTCGTCTGCCCCTTGGCACAAAGCAGTTCTCGCCGCGTCAACCGCAACGTTCCCGCCTCCGACCACGACCACATTCTCACTGCTATCCATTTTCCTGCCGCACTTTGAACTCCATAGAAAGTCAAGAGCATCAACCACACCATTCAAATCTCTGCCTTCAACCTTCAGCCCCTGGCTCCTGTGGGCGCCGGTACCGACAAAAACAGCGTTGTAGCCCTCTTCCTGCAGCCCCTCAAGGCCGATATCCTTTCCAACTTCAACGCCGGTCTTGACCTCCACGCCCATCTCTTTTATGAAGTCAATCTCTCTGTCCAAGACCTTCTTCGGCAGACGAAACTCGGGTATGCACTTCTTGAGCATACCCCCGGCCTCTGGAAAAGCCTCAAAAACGGTGACAGGATACCCCTTTCTACTCAGTTCATATGCAACGGTCAGACCTGCCGGCCCCGAACCCAAAACCGCCACTCTCTCTGCAGATGTCGCTGGTCTCTCGATTTTTTTTGTCTTAAACCATTCCCCACGAATCTGTTCTATTATTTCAAGCACCTTCTCGCTTTCGAACCCGACGCGTTCAGGATGGAAGCAGACTAGCGACGTAACGAGTGGAAGAGGAATGTTTCTAACGATTTTTTGAAGGGCCTTTTCGAAAGGCTTAGTGCTTCCACGTTCCTTGGCAACTGTCCTAATGGACATGAATATTTCAGGAAGCTTCAGGCCCTGAGGGCAACGTTTCTGACAGCGATAACACCACCCGCAAAGCCAAAGCTCATCAGAACTCAGCGCGGCTTCGGGGTTCAAGCAAATCTGTTCCAAAAGGGTCCTAGGATTGTAGTCGCTTCCAAGCATTTCAGCCATTGAACAGCTGGCTGTGCAGATTCCGCATTCGAAGCAGTACTTGAGCTTCTCAGCATCCAGAATCTTTTCAAGAACCTGTTTATAGATAACGGGTCTTGAGGTTTCCAATCCCTGCGCCCTCCGTAGTATTGGGCGTTGCCATCCATATAAAAGTTTACAAACGTAAAGGTTTTGAATGGACATTCAAACCGAGCGGAGCATCAGACACACTTTTATATGGTCAGACCCGAATTAAACACAAGCTCCGAAGAGGACGAAGGCCCATGGAAAAAATAAGGGTAATATCGTACGGAATTGGAGCGGTTGGTGCTTTCATCGCCAAGTTCCTGCTCGAAAAAGAAGGAGTAGAAATAGTCGGCGCAGTGGACACAGCCAAGGACAAAATTGGAAAAGACCTGGGCGAAATCCTACACGTGCAAAAAAAAGTCGGAATCAAGATTTCAGAAAACATTAACTCCGTGCTCCAAAAAACAAAAGCAGACATCGTGGTCCACACAACATCCTCCTACCTGAAGGATACCTATCCACAAATAGCTTCCATCCTAAAACACGGAGTAAACGTCATATCCACCTGCGAAGAACTATCCTACCCCTACGATTCAGAACCCAAACTGGCAAAAGAACTAGATGCACTGGCCAAGAAACACGATGCAACAGTCCTTGGAACGGGCATAAACCCCGGGTTTCTGATGGACACCCTCGTCATAACACTAACTTCCGTCTGCGAAAAAATAGAGAAAATCGAAGTGACGAGAATCATGAACGCCGCCACCAGACGAGTACCATTCCAAAAAAAGATCGGAGCCGGATTGACCGTTGACGAATTCCAAGACAAAATTAAGAACAGACAGATAACTGGACACGTGGGACTCGAACAATCCATCGCAATGATATCCAATGCCCTAGCCTGGAAACTGGATCAAACAAAGGTCCAATCGGCTGAACCTGTGATAGCGACAAAAACAGTTGAAAGCAAAGACATAAGAGTCAACGCTGGAAAAGTGGCAGGCTTGAAACAGAAGGCAAAGGGAATAATAAAAGGCAACGAAGTGATAGCCCTCGACTTCCAAGCGTACATAGGCGCCGAAGAGGAGTACGACGCCATAACAATCAAGGGCATCCCAAACATGCACCAGAAAATCCAGCCCTGCGTCCACGGAGACATAGGAACAGTGGCGGTCATAGTCAACGGGATCCCAAGAGTAATCAACGCACCAGCCGGCCTATTCACGATGAAAGACCTGCCAGTACCCCGCGGCACACCAGAAGACATGCGCAAATACCTGGCAGCATAACCAACAGCAACGGAACTGACAGAAACACCATGAACCAGCACGGTGCTCTCATGAAAGAACGGGCAGGAGTACACCAAAAAGGAACATTCTCCCTTCTAGACATGATAAACAACGCCAAGAACGAACCCAATTTCAAAAAGGCCGGCGCAATCACCCTGTTCATAGGAGTAGTCCGCGGCGAATCCAAAGAAGGCGAGAAAGTTGAAAAATTGGAACTGGAAGCCTATGAAGAAAAGGCAAACCAGACACTAATCGATATCTGCGCTGACCTGCGAAAGAAACCAGGCCTGATAGACGTTCAAATACACCATTTGCTGGGAGAGTTCAAGACTGGAGAGGACTTGGTGTACGTTCTGGTCGCAGGCTCTCATCGCGAGAACATGTTCTCCGTTCTGGAAGAAGCCGTGGAGAGATATAAGAAAGAAGCCCCTATATTCAAAAAAGAACACATCATCACGAAGAAAGGCGAAAAGAAAACCTACTGGACGACCGAAGGTGGATAGCAGCCATCAAACCTAACATGCTTCAAGCCAATAGGGGAAAAATCGAACATGAGACCACAAAGGACCAGTGACCAGAAGACAGCACCGTCGGGAAGACTTTGAGAAAGGTTATAAGCCAATTTCTAAAGTATTGTAAATGTGGACATGGACATGGAGAAGCGAAGTTACGCCTGGTTCGAAAGACGACGCAGAACCAAGGCCTTGGATCTAGCTCAAGATCAGATAACAAAGGCCCTTGACACCACCACGCTCCTCAATCAGGCAATGCAAAGCATCCTTGCTGGCAAAGAGAAAGAAGCGATGCAGCGAATCGAGAATCTCTTCAAAGAAGAAGAGGAAGTTGACAGGCTTCGAACGGAAGTCTTCAAGGAACTGTCCAAGGGCGCAGCACTTTTCGCCGACTACCGCGAGGACCTTCTTCATCTAGTAAAAAGGCTTGACACACTAGCCGATCACGTGAAAGACGCAGCCAGATGCATAGAAATGCTCGCAGGAACACGTCTTCCACAGGAAATGTACGAGAAGACAGTGCACATGACTTCCCTCCTCGTTGACTGCGCTCAAGCCCTGCGCGTTTGTATAGAAAAAATAACAGTTGCCCCAGCCGAGGCCATATCAGGCGCCCAAAAAGTCGAAGACATCGAACATGAAATCGACGATGACTATCTCAAAACTAAGGCTTCCTTCATCAAGTACGGACAACAGATGAACATTGGCGCCATGGTAATATTCGATGACCTCATCGAATTCCTAGAACAAGCTGCGGACCAATGCGCAGACACAGCCGACTACATCGTGATACTCGCAAGCAGAGACTAGGCCTTCACGCGCAATGTAAAAAGCTTCAATTTTCGAGCTTCACAGAACCCATTTTCCCAACGATGCTGAGCTTCCCATTCTTGCCTATTCTCAGCTGACGTTCGCCCTTGAACAGAGACATGTGAGCATTCTCAATCTGAACCATGTCACCCGTCGAAACGGCGCCTATCTGTTCATTCCACAAACACAGCTTCACCGTGCCGGTCTCATCGGCCACAGAAGCGTTCGCCACACTTGCATAGTTGCCAAACCTCGTAAACACGAAGGTGGGTTTCGGAATCTCTAACACTTTGGCCGTCAAGTTGATTTTTCTCATACCAACCTTCAGATCCTTTATTTGGAAAGAATAAGCCGTTTCCGGCTTCTTAACCGCACGTCTTCGAAACATTTCAGCCCCTTGCCAAGTCCTGATGGGGTTAGCCTTTTCCAGAAGAAACTCCCTCGATATCGAAAACTGAGAGACAACCTTCGAATCCTTGGTCATCAGGAAAACAGCCTTTTCCTGAGTCTTGTTCCGGCATTGGATAAGAATCTCTCCGCACGAGGCCTTCAGGTTTTCCCATGCCGAACACAACGCGCGAAAAAGTTGATCCGGGTCAACATCATATTTTAAAGAAAGAAAGGCGAGATACTCGCCTACAGATACTTTGTTTCTCAATGTTTTCCTACTCTTTCGACAGTGTTATTTCCATTGTAGAAACCATTCTTGCACTGTTTTCTCCTTCTCTAGGTGGCATCTGCTCCGTTCCTATGGCGATCTTGCTGACTTTTAGGTCTTTCAGGAAGCGGCTTCTAGTGATCTCAGCGACGTCGACGGCGGTCGTTATAGCTTGCCCGCGCGCTTTCAAGGTGATTTCCTTGGAGTTGGTAGCTGAGAGGCTTGTGATGATCGCCAGTACGTAGCTCATTGCTGGTTTCCTGCCAATGAAAACAGTCTTTTGATTTTCTGTCATTTTTCTCACTCCTTTTTGTTTTTGGTTGTTTTGTGTAGCGTTGTGTCTCTGTGTCCCATTTAAGGGCAGAACGCTACCGCGCCTTTATAATGCGTAACCGTCCCTTATAAATAACGTGTGTGTCGCAAGACCCTACTCCAATTCCTCTATGTTGGTCTTCGTCAGAGCCTTTATCTGCTCCAGCTCCGCCAATTCCCCGTAGCCCACCAACGTAATGGCCGTGCCTTCCAGACCCATCCTTGCTGTCCGTCCGATTCTGTGGAAATAGACCAAGGCGTCCAAGGGCACGTCATAGTTTATTATGTGGGTGATTCCTTGGATGTCCAAGCCTCGAGCAGCAACATCCGTTGCAACGAGCAGTTTCAGTTTTCCTCTCCTGAAACAGTCTATGACAAAGTTTCTCTGAGGCTGAGTGAACCCGGCGTGCAAAGGCTTTGCATCGTAGCCCAAGGCTCTAAGCTTGTCAGCCAAGAAGCTGGTTTCCGATCTGGTCTTGCAGAAGATTATCGCTCTTCCGATGTGATTTGCGTCAAGTATATTGCGCAGACTTTCAAATTTGCTGTGCGGGTTCACAACCGTGTAGTACTGGCGTATCTGCGTGAGCGCTATCTCGTCCTTGCTTACAAGTATTTTTTCAGGGCTCTTCATGTACTTGTGGCAGACGTTCATAACCGTCTGATCTATTGTCGCGGAAAAAAGGCTGGTCTGCCGATTAGTTGGCACGTGTGAGAGGATGTATTCTATGTCCTCCACGAACCCCATGTCAAGCATCCTGTCAGCCTCATCCAGCACGGCTATTCTCACGTGTGCTAGGTTTAGCACACGTCTTTCAATCAGGTCTATCACGCGTCCTGGCGTGCCCACAACGATTTGAACGCCCGTCTCGAGCGCGCGTATTTGTTTCTGAATGGGTTCTCCACCGTAGACGGCCAGCACCTTGAACCCGGCGTACTTGCCGTATCGGTACATGTGTTCTGCAACTTGTTCAGCAAGCTCGCGTGTTGGCTCTAACACCAACCCTTGAACTCTGTTATCTTTCGGGTCTAAGCGTTCAATCATGGGAATTCCGAAAGCGGCAGTCTTGCCGGTTCCGGTTTGTGCTTGTCCAATGACATCCTTGCCTTCAAGTAATGGGGTCATGGCTTGGGCCTGAATTGGAAAAAGATCGGTGAATCCAAGCTCCTCTATGCCCTTCATTACTTCTGGACTCAGTGGCAAGTCTTTAAACTGCTTTATCTGCATATGTTTTTCATTTCTCCTGCCACAAAATTTTGCATGCATTCTTTGAAAGCTTCAAAAGCTTTGATTCAAGCATGAATTAGTGTGACAGGCCACTAGGAAGGAGAACCCCTATAAAAAGGTTTACTGCCCCAAATCACTTTTGTTCTTCGTGGAAGAGCAGTAATAGGAGACGTTTCTTGATTCATGTCGCAAAACGACAAGCTTTTTATGCGATCGTTTCGGCTCATTGTTTGACGAGCCGTGAACTTCAGGAGGTGAGCTGGAATGGCGTTTCTGAAAGCTGCCTTGGTGAGGGATGTGGAGCCAGGTGGCATGGTTGCCGTTGAGGCTGGGGGCAAGGAAATTGTCGTGGCGAACCTGGAGGGCAAGTACTACGCCATCGGAAATCGTTGCACTCACATGAGCTGTTTGCTGTCGGATGGTACACTCAAAGACGGAAACGTAAGCTGTCCGTGCCATGGCTCAGTTTTCGACATTAGAACTGGGAACGTCGTGAAGGGACCTGCTAAGAAGCCAGAATCTGTCTATCAAACAAAAATCGAAGGAGAACAGATAAGGGTTAACATCTAGAAGGCCTGTGCGGCCGAAACACCTCAATTCTGTTCTTCGCTGACATTGTGGGGTCTTCTATCTTGTCCATATACTGTTGAGGAAGCCCCTAGTCACTTCTCTTGCCGACCGAAGTAGTGGATATCTTATGTTGGTTGTGTCCTTCAAATTTCTAAGTCTGTCTACTCGGAAGTAGATTGGCGGGTGCGGGTCTAAGCTCGTCCATTCTTGGATGCGATAAGAGGGTACGCGCTCAAACAACAGGCGTTTGAAGCCTATTTTCTCCAGAGCTTCAGCTAGCAATTGCGGCTGCCGTATGACTATTGCAGATATGAGGTCGGCTCTAGCTTCGAAGAACTTGGCTATGAAGAATATTAGGGTCATGACTGCCCAGAAGTACACGAAGAACAGCAGCGAAGTGAAAAGCAACGGTATCAAGGGTAGGAGTACATAGAATCTGAAGAGAAACTCCGCGGACATGAGGCCAAAGAGAAGGAGAGGATCGCGCCCTTTCAAGTGGCCGAATTCGTGTCCGAGCACGCTTATTATTTCATCTTCGTTGAGCTGTGCGAGTAGGCCTGTGGTGATGAGGACGGTTCCGCGGCTTGGGCTTGGCCCTGAAGCCGCGGCGTTGGGGAGCATAGTGTTCGACACGACGATTTTTGGCATGGGAAAACCGAATTTCTGGCGCGTTTTATCTACGAGTTCGTAGATGTTGACTTTTTTGGCAGAGAGGTTTTCAGGGCTACATGCTAAGCCGTACTTGCTGAAGATTTGGCCCGTGGTTTCGCAGTCAATTTCTCCTCTTTTGAGGATGGTCTGTTCGTACACTTCCTTTTTGATGCTCTTCAGTTTATCTGGCGGGTAGTTTTTCTTGAAGCTTTCCTGTTCTTCGATGGGTAAGCGGTATTCTAGCAGGTGTATGCTGGGGTTGTTTTGGGTTATTCGCCAGTCCGCTGTTCTCTCTATGAATTTGTTAGAGTAGAAAACGAAGACCAACTGGATTGCCAGAATCGCGATTGGAGCTAGCCAGCCGTACTGCAAGCTCTCAAGGGCTATGAAGAAGAACAGGCCGACGCTGGTGAAGATGACGAATAGGAGGATTTGGGTCTCTAGGAACAATCGGTTGAGGGGTTTTTTCTCTTTGTTGGAGACTACTTCAGGGACTATCTCTTCTCCTTCACGCCAAGCGAAGTAGAGGGTGCTCCGTCTGACCTGTTCTTCGAAGTAGTCGACTCCGATAGCGACATCCTGCCGGGCTTCTTCTATGGCCTGCGGAGTCACCCCCTCGCTAAGTGGGGTTATGCCGATGTTAAGAGGGTTGCCGCCATTAATTCTGACGGTCAGGCTACGTCTTCCCTGTTGATCCGTCACGTCGTAGTTGATAGTAGGTTCGCCATTTTCGGTGAACCTTGAGATGTTGACGAAACGCTTCTTCTGAACAAGAAGATATTTCTGATAGATGAAATCCAACATGTTTCCTATGTAGTTGCTTGGAACCTCAGTCTCGATGACGTAGGAGACAGTGTTAGCAGACATGTTTTGCACGGCGTTTTTTTGTAATACGAACTACCTTCGAGATATTATTTGCCTGTTCTTTAAGTTTGCAGTCTCAATGCTTGAACTCGACGCTTTGTTTTTGAACAGGTGATTCTTGTTTTCCTGAATATCCAAATGGTTGGATCCTCGTTTATGTCGTTTGCATGAATTGGATGAATTGTTGAAGGGTTCGGTTTTGAAGCGTGTAGTTTGTCTTCTTTTCCTTGGCGATTGTCGAGTATGGGTGGGGCCCATAGTCGTGGCCTGGATAAACCTCTATGTTGTCATCCAGTTTTGCTATTTTCTGAAGCAAGCTGACGTACATGTCTTCGGCGCTGCCTCCGGGAAGGTCCGTTCTGCCGCACTCGCCCACGAAGAGTGTGTCGCCCGTCAGCAGTTTGCCGTCTGTCTGGAGGCAGATGCTGTCAGGAGTGTGTCCAGGGGTGTGGATGACCTTGAGTGTGATTTTGCCCAGGCGGATTATGTCTCCGTCGTCGACGGTGATGTCTTGGTTTACGTGTGAGAGTTTGTGGGCTACGATTTTCGAGCGGTAGGCCTTTTTGAGTTGCTCGTTTCCTGCTGTGTGATCTGGGTGGCCGTGCGTGTTAATGATGTACTTTAGGCTGAGATTCTGGTCTTTGAGGAGAAGGGCTATCGCGTCAACGTTGAAACTGGGGTCGACGACTGCTGCTTCTTTTGAAGCCTCGTCAGCGATGATGTAGGAGAAGTTGTCGCCTCGGTACTTGATTTGTTTGAAGAACATGAAAATCAACCGTCAAAGTCTTTTTCATTTCTTAAAAGCGTTGCTCTCCAAGGTTCTGCCAGTTCCTAGCGATGTCCGTAATATTCCTTTGCTGACCCGCTTCTCTCCATCATTGCGTCAGCTGTGATCTGTCATCGTTGATCTGTCGCAACGCTTCAACGATGACCCTCCTCGGTCACTGATTTTGTGTCTGTTATAATGTTGCTTCATAGTGTTTTGATGTTGACTTCCTTTCTCGTTACACACGTCCGTTGTGATGTTGCGTTGTGAGCGTGACTAGCATTATGAAGTAGGCTGCTCAGGTGCGGATGTACTGGGCGGTTTGGAGGTGCTCTATTTTCATGCCTATGTCAGCTAGGTCTTTCATGTTTTGGACGCAGCCGATGCTTGCGTCTATGTTTCGATGGACGGGGTGGAACCACACGTATTTTGGGATCAGGTTGAATTGCAGCGGTATTTTCGTTGTCACGCCGTACTTCTCGCTTATGCCCTTGAGCAAGAGTTCTTTGGCGCAAGCTACGCGTATGGTCGTGTAGCTTTTGAGCAGTTCGGAGGCGCCGAACGCGCCTATGCCGTGCCACAGAACCGCGTTTTCAGGTGAAGCCAATGAGTAGAGGAAGAATTGGGGGGAAGAAGGAGTATCTGTGTAGTTATAGTTGCTGAGTTTGTTTGCTTCAACGTTGAAGATGTCGTCAGCTTTTGCGACGCTCACGTCGCCTGGGTCAATCGCGTTCGGGTAGAGGAGAACCGTTTTGTAGTCGACCTTTACGTTTTTGAGGTTGGCGCCGTCGAAGTAGATTCGTCCTCTGGCGGCGCGTTTGGAAGCGTAACCCTTGGCAGAGTGTGGGACGGTCAATAGGGTGGTGAGGTTTTTCATGCTTCTGCCCATGCATTTGTACACGCATTCGATTGATTCGTAGCTGGAGTGGGTCTCGCTTATTATGTGGTGCAACAGACCGCCAGGTTTCTCTTCGCTGAGAGTTGCCAAAGGCATGCGTAACGAGTAGACGCCTAAGTCGATTCCAAACGCTCGAGAAAGCTTCTCTAATTGCTCATACTTGACGGCGTCAACCATGTCAACGTAGCTGTTGTTACAGGTTTTGAGGTGACGACTTATGAGGTCGATTTCTCCCTTGCAAATCAGAGAACCCTGGTATTTCTTCGCAAAGTTCTCGTCCACTTTCAGGGCTTCTGTTTTGACGGTGGCGCATGGAAAAGCGCTCTGTCCACTGTTCACTATGGACTCTTTCAACGGGTTCATCGAATACCTGTCCGGCTCAATCTCGTCAGTGTTGAGTAGGAACGGAACGATTACCCCTTGAGAAGGGCTGCTGAGCATCTCACATATTTCCTCAACGTCTTTGGCGTCGACAGCGTGGAGGCCATAGTAGTAGAAGTGGTTTCCGCAGACCTCAAGCAAGCGAGCTGCTATTATTCCCTGAATCTCCTCAACGGTCAACTGCGGATTTGAATACTCGACCGAAGCCCTCAAAAAGAAGTGGCCACTGTCAAACGTTGCCTCATTCTTGCGTCCATCCTTAAAGTTGAAGAAGCGAACCTTTCTGCCACCATCGGGTTTGAAAGTGGCCAACTCCGCTTCCAACGCTTCGATACAAGGCCAGGAACTTTTTAGAAAATCCTCAACGATTATTCGAGCCAATTCTGACATAGCACTCAACCCCTTTCCAACGATTCAGCCATGCAGACGCAGTCACTGTTTAGAACAGTTCCGAAGAACATTCGGGCCACGCTGAAACTCTCAGTGAACCCCAGCGTTTTCAAGTAGTTGAGAACCACATTCTCTTTGTTGGGAACGTAGGTCAAGATCTCATATTCCTCCAACCTAGTAAGTACGGAACTCAGAAGACCGATAGCCACGTTATCTTGCCCTTTCTGACACACCAGCGGCCCTATCTCGCCCATTTTCCCGAACACTTTGGCCGCCACGTAGCCGACGACACGTTCGCCCCTGACAGAGACATAACACACGTTGTCCGAGTCGAGAATGATGGGTTCAATCAACTTTCTTCTGTCAGCTCCAAAACAAGCGCTGTCAAGTTCCATGATCTCCCGTAGATCTTGTTTTTCAGCATGCCTAACAGCGGAGTTGAGTCGCTGGGTAGAGCCCTTTCCTTTCAGGACCGTGAATTCTGAGTCGTATTTGAACCCGAGCGTCTCGTAGAAGTGGATTCTGTCCATGTAAGCGTACAGACCTATGGTCTTCACATTTTTGCTCGTAAGGTATTCGACCGAGTGTTTGACTAGCAGAGATCCTGCTCCTTTGTTTCGGTAGCTCTCGTGGATTATCAGGTTTCCAAACCATGCCACAGGGCCATAGTCCACCGTTGTTGCAAGACCTATTCTTTTCGATTCGTCAAACAGTATAAAGCAGCCGTCAGGTTCAAGCTCAACCATGAATTCGAAGTCCGCCTTACTCAAGTTCCACTCCATCCCATCTGTTATATTAACAGCGAAATCGAAATCGTCTTGAGACATTGTCTTGACGCGAAACATGTGAACAAAGCCCCCTGCCTACGAGGTCTCCGCCCACTTTCAACACCCAAACAGGAGCATAAACTTTACTAATGATAACAGTTCTGAATCTTAGAAAACGGGCAAGGCGCAACGCGCGCAAACCGAGTTGTTACACTTTGTGCTTCTTCCGTGCCGCGCTGGGCTGCCATTCACCTAGTTGTGGTTTAAACAATTCGTCATGAACAGGCTAATTAGCAACGGCAAAAATAATTGGAGTTTTTATGGTGCATAGTTGTGAACAAATAGCCTTCGAAAAGTACTGTGAACGCACATTCGCCTGTAATTAATTAAAAATTAATGTGAACAAAAGGGCGCGAGCGCGCGTTCTCTGTGTCCAAACTTGGAAATATCTTCGAAAATTGATGTTGTGTTTGTTGTCTTTTGGAGGGAACTTGAAGAACTGGATTGTTACGCGATTGTTACAGTATTTTGTTACAAAAGAATGGACTTTCAGACTAAGTCTCGTAGTGCGCGCTTGCACTGACTGAAATGGTCTATGCAACCTCATTTACTCGGAAGTATATAGAAATTCTTGGTACAATCGCGCGATATCTGGATGCTCGATTAACGCGGATTTAGGCTCTTTTCTTTGTAACATCTGACGTAAGGAGTCTGTACGCTGCTATCAGGATGGAGACGATGGCGTAGACGGCTATTATCAGCGCTGCTTGGGCAAGAGCCCCGGGGTCACTTGCAGGAAGTATGTTGCGCGCAGTTATGAGTTCGCTCATGAGAAACGATGGGAAGCTCGTTGCTGCCCATGTTGGAAGGGCCCGCGAGCTTATGCCGTAGAGAAAGTCTAGGATCGGGCTTATGATGGATGAGGCGATGAGTATTGTAAAGGCCAGCAATATTGCGAGAGTAGTTCCTCTGAAGACTTCGCTGAACATGAACGACAAACAGAAGAAAATGAGAGAAGCATACACGATGGCCAGGAACAGTAACGGAGCAAATTGCAGACCACTCTGTGCACCGAAGAACCCGAGTGAAAGGATAACGTCTGCAAACGTTATCAAGGCGCCAACAATGGCTAACAAGAAGAATCCGCCTAAGAACTTCCCGAGCAAATACTCAACCCGCGTGATAGGCTTCGAGAGCAACAAGTCAGCGGTTCCGTGTTCATATTCTTCAGACATTGAACCGCCAGCAATCACGATGGCTATTAATTGAACAAAGAAGCTTTGGCCTTGTAGCACGCCGAAAACCCAAGCAAATCCTTGGTCACTGCCCAAGAACGCGGTGCCCACAGACTGGTACAACTCGTAGGCGACAACCATCACCAATGTTTGAAATGCTATGGTCACAACTATGAGAGCGAGAACTTTCTTTTGAGCCAGAGCTCTCCTCCACTCATAGCCAATGATGGTGCTAATTCTTCTAAGTGCAACCATGTTACTGACCCCCTTTTAGAGCTTGAAGATAAGCGTCTTCCAACGTAATCTTGTGAAGGTTTAGGCTCAACAACACGCCTTGTTGCTTGAAGATTTCTGAAGAGATTTCTCCTCTCACGTCCTTCTTCTCTCTTAACTCTATTGTCAGCTTGTTCTCCTCCACTCTTACATCGTTTACAGAATCGAGTGCTTTGAGACTGGTAACTATGTTTTCGGTTACTTTTTCAAGCTCAGCTTCCACCACCCATCGCTGAGTGAAACCTTCCAAAACCTGGTTAATCGGACCGTTGAAAACGATTTTTCCCTTGTTTATCATTCCAACGTGAGTGCAGATTCGCTCAACCTCGTCCAAGAGGTGGGACGAAATAAAGATGGTTTTGCCTTCCTTCGAAAGATTTGTGAAAAGGGTTCTGAAGTGAGCTGTGGCTTCTGGGTCCATGCCTATGGTAGGCTCGTCCATTATCAGAACAACTGGATCGTTGATGAGGGCAACGGCCACAGACAGTCTCTGAACCATCCCTTTGCTGTAGCGTCCTATCTTCTTCTTGGCCCACTCCTTCAGACCTACGAGATCGAGGAGCGAATCTACCTTATCCCTTCTGGTCTGTGAAGACAACCCGAACACTCTGCCCATAAGGTCAAGCAACTGCTCAGCAGTGAAAAAAGCTTGAAGAACTGGGAGTTCCGCAGCGTAACCGACAGATCGGAGAGCTTGAACAGGATCTTTCGATGGGTTTGCGCCGGCTATCTGAACTTCTCCTTGATTTGGCTTGAGGAGCCCCAGCATAATCCTTATGGTAGTTGTTTTGCCAGCCCCGTTTGGCCCGAGATAGCCATACACACAGCCTTCGTCGACCGTAAAGGAAACCGAGTCCAAGGCTTTGAAATTCCCGTAATACTTCGTCAGGTTCGAAACGCTCAAAACAGAATGTGAAGCCAGACCGGCCACCCAGCTCCCTAGATATTTTGCGAGTTCCTAATAGCATTTGGGGTCACGGCCTGTTGGCCATCACATCCCTGCAATTCCCTCGCCAGCATATGCAAATAAAAAAACCTGTACTGCCCCCTATTGTTGGCATGCACTAGGAATTAGTGCGCGTTAAAAGGCACAGGAAGAAAAACAGGTTCATCAGCATCTCGCAAGCAGACGAAATTGCAGAAAACTACGTCAGGAAGGCTTATTGAAACCCGCTTTGGGTCGGTAATCGCTTTGAGTGCGCATGCTCACAAGGGCCTAATGAAGGCCATTTGTATGCGGCAGCTTTCGGCTTTTCACTTTTCTGCTCGCGCTTAACTAAGGATTCTGCAGTTCCTCCACGTCTAAAATATATAGGTGTCTTCTAAGCAATTCTACTAATTCGCGTCCTTTCAAGATAGGTTTCACCAGGAGGACTGGCAACAATAGAATCGCAGTTGAACGTCAAAATCCCGCGCAACGTCAAGATTGCAATGTATCCCTTCACGGAGTATTTCAAGGGCTTCGAGAACGTCGAAGCGGTCAGAGAAACCTTCGGGGAAGAGACCGAGAAGGTGTTGGGCAACCTAAAAGTCGAGTTTGCTGGAATAAGAGGGTACATGGGAGTAAGCGAGATCGATGGACATCTCATAGTCGGCGCGCGGTATTTGAACGAAGGAAGCGTCCTTGACATTTACCTCGACGTTATTCACGAACTGGTACATGTGAAGCAGTTTATGGAAGGAAAAGAGCTGTTTGACAGCGACTACTCCTACATAGAGAGACCCACTGAGGTTGAAGCCTACCGCCATGCCGTTAAAGAAGCAAGGCGGCTTGGGTTAAATGACGAGAAGATCTGCGAGTATCTGAAGACTGAATGGATGAGCGACGATGACCTGCAGAAACTCGCAAAAGCCGTAGGCGTCAAACTTCAACAAATACCAAAAACACGCAAGAGATAAACATCTCTAATTTTGCAGGAGCAGAAAAGCACGCACTCTGAAGAGCGCGCGCCTTGCTCAACTGTGGAGTAGCTGAGACGGTTGACCGACTTCTACGAACCCGCATTGTCTGCATCTAGAAGCAACGGCTTTCTCTGTTGAGCCCATCCACAAGGTTCTTGGGGAAAGTCATATTAACATTAAAGTACAACTCGGATTCCATTCACAGCTAAATAGGACGTGAAAAAGATGAAGATAACTTCCACAATGTGCATCGTCTTGTGCGCTGCTGTTTTCGTCGCTGCATTGAATATGCCGCTAGCAAGGGCTTCGATCAACAATTACAACTGGATCTCTACAGCTGTTCGGAACGAGTATGACAGCTTTTACGGCTCATACGTTACAGCGTATGAGGAGAATACATCGGCGTTTCTGGTTGTGAGTGTTTCGAACGACCTCCATGATGGTCAGCTGAACGTTTCTACTGTGAAGGTGGGGTTTGATTGGGGCGTGAACTACACTTCAAGCGAGTGCAGCGCTGATAATCCGTTTGGCATCGCCAGTTCTCAGTCACACGTTTTCACGACAAACTTCACGGTTCCATCTGCACTTTTCGCATCCAACCTGGTAACGCACAGCTACACAATTTACGTGGAGAGCGTGAATAGCACAACCGGACCCAAAGGGATAGTAACAAGTTGGACCATGAATGGCAACGGCTTCGCCGTGTTTTCCACAGACCAAGCAGCCGCACATGAGTACGAACAAGAAGTCGATGCATACCCAACCACCAATTTCAACGGCATCCCATTTCTGACGGCAAACGCGAGACAACTGCTGCAGGAGTCGAACGTCGCCAAGACACTGGCAACCAACAGCTACGCGCGAGGAGACTTCAGCAAGGCCGCGACCTACTACAAGAACTCGTTGACCTCTATACAACAGGCTTGGTCAAATGAAACATCAAAATGGTCCACGTTTGAAGACGCCATCGCGGACATTCTCCATGGAGGCGGCAACTTGCTCACGATGCAGGGATACGCCTGGCTCATCTTCGCAGTGGCCTTCCTAATTATGAGCATCGGAGTGCTCATCTACCTAGCGAGAAAAAAACCACCGCTGCCACCGCCAAAACAACCATAACAAACCCAACATAACCTCCTTTTTTTTCTTTGACGAAAGCGCAATACCAAGAGTGCTGCACATACACTTACGCGCACGAAATCAGTACGAATACGTGCGGGACTGAAAAGGCCAGTCGAAGCAAGGAGTCTTTCTTTTGACGGCTATGTTAGCTCGGGGGGCTTGAGCGAGTTGGGGATGGGACTGTTAACCAGCGGGCTTTCGTCAAAGACATTCTCTTAACTTTTCGGGACTTGAATGATGCGAGATTCTGCTTAAACTATTAATACAACTTAAAATCACGTCATAGAAACAATATAGAGAAGAAAAGGAGGTGATAGAATGACTGTTTTCCTCGTAGAAACATACGTGGTTAAACCAGAAAAACACTCAGAGTTCATGACATACAAAAAGAAGTGGAAGAAATTCTTTGCAAAGTGGCTTAAAGAACTGAAGTCACATAAAATGCTCGCCCAACTGCTTGGTGGCAACTATGGAGGGTTTGTGGAAATGTGGGAATTTGAGAGCCTAGCGGACTGTGAAAAGTTTTTCATTAAGATAATGCAATCAGACTACAGCACCAAACTTTATCCAGAGTTTGCAAGTCTCATAGTGCCCGCTACACACTCGATGAATACATTGAACTCTGTCGAACAAACCTAGCACCGAACCTCGCTAGCCAACACACAACCTTTTTTACAATAACCCCCTAAGGAGTTAACGGAACCCTTCTGGCGGGCTACTTTCTTCTGCTGAAAGCCAATGTTCCTATAGTTATCATGGCAACGTCGAAGGCGCACATTATGAGCAGGTTGTAGTACAACGGATGCAATGGCGACCACGCATTGCCAAGAATAACTGTCCTCAAAGCGTCAACACCATAAGTCAGCGGGTTGAAACTCGACGCGACTTGCAACCATGTTGGAACGCCTGCTCCTATCGGAAAAATCGCGCCGCTGAGGAAGAACAGTGGCAGGTTTATGAAGCTCTGAATAACTCCGAAGCTCTCCAGGCTTTCCATGAAGCTGGCCACCGTAAGCCCTATGCTGACCAGCCCGAAAGTGATTAGAATCATGATGGGCAAAGTCTCCAAAAACATCAGGGGATTCAACTGTAAACCCAACAGCAAACCCAACACGAAAACGATCGTCCCCTGAATCACAGCATCAGTGCTGTCACCAAACATCTTGCCCAAGAAAACCGAAAAACGCGAAATTGGCGACACTAGAATCTCCTTCATAAAACCAAACTCCTTGTCCCATATGACTGATATGCCCATAAACATCGAAGTAAACAAGAGCGTCTGCCCGATAATGCCGGGGAAGATAAACTGTTGAGTTGACAAGTTACCCGGTACTTGATTTCCTGCAAAACGGATGCCGCTTCCGAATATTCCCAGCCAGAGCAGAGGCTGGACGAAGCTGCTGATGATTCTCGCCCTGTCCCTCAGGTAACGCTTGACTTCGCGAAGCCAAAGCGTATAGATTCCCCTGAGTTCGGTCATCTGATGCGCCTCCTCCGGATCGCGGACAGGCCGTGAAGCTCGTCGCTGCCCTCAGCCCGAATCGCTCGTCCAGTGTAATGGAGAAAAACGTCTGAAAGGTTGGGCTCCCGCAAAGAAACTGATTCAACGAAAATTCCGTTTTTCGCCGCAGCTTCAACTACCCTGGGGAGGATGGCTCTTCCGCCTCGAACCGTGAGTTCGATTCCTTCGCCAGCAATATTGGTCTTGAGGATACCTGCGGTTCCAGCAAGTATGGAAGACAGCTTGTCAGCCTCCTTGGTCTTCACTGTTATGACGTCGCCTTCTAGCGTTTCCTTCAGCTTGATAGGCGTGTCCGAAGCCACTATCTTGCCGTAGTCCATAATCGCAATGCGATCGGATAGCCTGTCGGCTTCGTCCATGTAATGCGTCGTGAGAACCACGGTTATGTCTTGAGCTTTTCTCAAGTCCTCGATGTAAGACCATATGTGCTCCCGCGTTTGGGGATCAAGACCAATCGTCGGCTCATCCAAGAACAAAACTCTTGGATAGTGTATGAGCCCTCTCGCAATCTCCAAGCGTCGTCTCATCCCGCCTGAATAGGTCCGTAGAATGTCATCCGCCCTAGACTCGAGCTCAACCAGTTTCAGGACTCTGTCGATGCGCGATTTCTGCTCGCCTGGCGGCACGCCGTAAAGATTGGCGTGCATGTAAAGGTTCTCCCTGCCCGTCAGTCTGTCATCAATACTGGGATCCTGAAAGACTATGCCTATTGACTTACGCACCAATGTATCCTGCTTCGCAATGTCGAAGCCGTTGACCCTTGCCGAACCAGAAGTGGGCTTCAAAATTGTGCAAAGCATCGAAATCGTCGTTGTCTTCCCGGCACCGTTAGGTCCCAGCAGACCGAAAACCTCGCCGCGTTCGACGGAAATGGTGAGTTTGTCAACTGCCACGAGTCCGTTGAAGCGCCTTGTAAGTTCAGTCGTTTCTATAGCGTTTTCCAAAGGTTTCACTTGCACTTTGCAGTGCGCGTTTGGTCAATGCAAGAGTTGAAGGCAGAAAAAAAGCTTATGCTGCGCGCAAGTGAACTGGCGAAGTAGAATTTTGGTTGGTTCGCGCAAGACAAATATAGAGTTGCCGAGTTCTGGATTGAACTGGGTGTGAGAGAGATCAGAAGCAAGGTTAGTCGCATTGGGTACATCAATAGGATTAGAGACAATCTGCTGAACGTCAGAAAGAGAGAGTTGACCCTACTGTATGAAGACCTGAAATCAGCTGATTGCGTCGTCTGCTGTGGGTCTGGGAGATCTTTGTATTCAATGAACGCGGCCATGAGCCAAATCGCGATAAGCCACATTGGCTGGAGAAACAAGGTTGTGGTGACTCCTGATGACCCGGGGTTTCCGGGCAAGAACATGTTCGACGCGGCGGCTGAGTTCGACAGACGGTACAACAAGACTCTGCTCTTGATCAACTCTGGGAGCGGTGTGTCGGGCGATCCGCTGGTGATGGCGCAGGACCTTGAAAAGTACATCGGAGAGAAGAAGTCAACGAAATTCTCCATAGGGCTTATAACGTCCAACTTGAAGTCGCCGCTCGCGGACATTGCCAGCAGATGTGGGCACGTTGTTGAACTGACAGGGAGAGGCAGGGCGAAGCCCTCACTCGATTACAGTGAAACCGGCATAATGGGAGACATCTTCGAGCTTGGAAGCCTCCTCCTTCTGGGCATGATGACGGAGGCCACGTCTCGAAACTTGGAGGCACATGAGGTGCTTCAGCTCTGTGAGGAAGAGTTTTCGAAGCTCGGACCGTTAATTGACTCCGTAACGGAGGCTGATACGTACACTCGGCTCGTTGACATCTTGGAAAGGCGGACAGACGTTTTTCTCGGCGGGAAAGGCACCGCGAACGAGATAGTTAAGATGACTGCCGTGAGATTGTTTCATATCAAGAGTACGTTGGGAGACAACGTTTTCATAACGAGGGGTGTGAACACGCCTCCGCCGAGACCGGGCGATCTTGAAATTTTGGTGTCGTATTCGGGCGAAACGAAGCCTGTCATTGCGTGGTGTAACATCTTGAAGAAGATGAATGGCACTGTGTTATCCATCACTGGAACGAAGAAGTCTACTCTTGCAGAGAAATCAGACATTCACATAGGCTTGGAAGAGGAGGCTAAGCCGGGACAGCCTAGGAGATTCTACATGAGAGCAGCTTACGTTCTGAGCCCCTTGCCCGTGAAACTGGTTGAGAGGCTGGGTGAAAGAGGGTTAACGTTACCCGAATACATAATAAACTGGCATCACTCGCTCACCGAATAGAACCGCACACGTGAGGTCAGCTGTTTCAATCGTCAGCTCGCCTAGCCCTTCTGCACCTTCCCAGCCAAGAAGGATTATTCAGAATCTGAACGCAGCATCCAGATCCGTTCTTCACAAATCTCATAATAGCCCCGCAACAATTAGCAATCAAGTATGCTCTCACACTTGAAAAGGTGAAATATCGCCATGATGACCCAACTCCAATCTTTCGTCGTTGCGATGGCTATCATTGCGTTGAGCTTCACTCTCTTGGGCCCGCGAATTGCTCATCCTCCGCAGCCGATCGTTCTTCTGAATCAAAGCGTTGTCCTTACTGATAGCGACTATGAACGGCAGTACAATCTTGCACTCAACGAGGGCGATCAACTGCAGATCCAGGTTTCCGGCGGGCGTCAATTGGTGAATTTGATTGTCACGCAGCCCAGTTCTCGAACCCAACCATTGTTGGATGAGGAAGCCCAGACGGTCTACTACATTCAATGGACAGTGCCCAGGACTGGGCCGTACGTTTTCTCCCTCACCGCCGAAACGGGCGCGAGCGCCTCTATCACGGTGACAAAAACTTGAACATGCGTCTTCGCGTCGGATTTGAGTCGGCAAATTGCTGCTGCGCTTAGCGGGCTGACTTGAACGCGCGCCTCTTCTTAGAAATGGTTATCTTGACAGAATTCGATTTCAACCTCAATGAGGGTTACGTTGAGTCTCTACTATTTGTTCGATGCGAAGACGGAGGGCAGAATCGTTGTGCTTAGGTTCCTCGATACCGTCACGAGGGAGCTCAGGGAAGTCCGAGACTCGGATTACAAACCATACTTTTACATTCCGCATCCTTGCTCGCCTATTGATGAGGAAGGAATCCGAAGCCTTTACGGCGAGAAGCAGGTCGTGAAGAAACGCACCCTGCTCACAGACGAGATGGAGGATTACAACAGAGTTACAGTTTTCACGTTGGACGCTTTTCACAAAGCTGGCAAAACCTTCAATCGCGTCTGGGAAAGCGAGATAGAGTATACTCAAAGCTACGTTTATGACCATGGCTTAATCTTCGGTGCACCGTACGCGATTGAGGATAACCGAGTAATCTTGGCTGTTCACGTGCCTGAAGAGCTTGAAAACAAGTTTGAAAACGCTTTCGCGGACATAAGGACCGCCGACCCACAAAAATACGCTCAAACCAAGCAATGGTTTAACCTTCTGCAGGAGCCCATACCGCAGGTCAATCCAGAACAGTTAGGCACAAGCGCAATCGACCAAGAGCACCTGCATCGCGCGTTCATGTTAGCTAGAATAGCAAACGTTCCAGTCACAAGGGCGTATGATAGCCATAGAGTGAGCGACTGGCTAAAATCCACGATTTACACCTACCTAAGAAAGAACAATGTTCTAATTCCCACTTCGACAGAGCTGAGGAGAGGTCTGGAAACGCACAGGGTCGCCGGCGCACTGACTGTTCAGCCGAAAGCAGGCGTTTACTTCAACATGGTTGTCTGCGACTTCGAAAGCCTCTACCCAAGTGTCATCGACAGCTACAACCTCTCATACGAAACCGTCAACTGTACACACCTAGAATGTAGGACAAATAGGATTAAGGAATGCGAGGACCATTGGGTATGCAAAAGACGAAGAGGCTTCTGGTCCATCCTCGTCGGCGCCATAAAAGACCTCCGAATACGCTGGTTCAAACCTCTCGCCAGAAGCGCTACAGTCTCTGAGCAAGAGAGAAAAACCGCTCAAGCCTTGGCCAAACTTCTCAAGCTAATCAGCGTCTCCAGTTACGGCGTCACAGTACGTATACACGGGCTTGCCTGTCCACCATTGGCAGAATGCATCACGGGCTATGGGAGATGGGCGTTGCAAACCACGTGGAACATGGCAGAAGCGAATGGGATGCACCCAACTTACGGTGACACGGACTCTATCTTCCTTGACAATCCACAACCGGCGCAAGTAGAATCGCTCATAAACACGGTCAAGGAAAAACTCAAACTGGACTTGGCAATAGAAAAACAGTACTCTTTCTGTGTCCTTCCAGTAGCCAAAAAGGCGTACTACGGCATATACGCCGACGGCACCTCAGACCTGAAAGGCTTGACGGCCATAAAATCCAACTCCCCAAGATTCATCCAAAAAGTGTTCCAAAACTGCGTCAGAGAACTAAGCAATGTTAGAAACCTAGAAGAGTATGAAGAGGCAAAGAAAAGAATAATAGCACTGGTCCTGCAAGCCGAAGAAGACCTAAAAACCGGCAAAGCTTCAATTGAAGACCTCGTCTACTCGGTACAACTCTACTTCGACCCAAAAGACAGACAAGCCGTCAACGTGGAACTGACACCGCAACCGTACCAGTGCGCCATGCAGCTGTTAGAGCGGGGCGAAAAAGTCGCAAGAGGCGACGTTGTCAGCTTCATAAAAGTCAAACCCTTCTATTTCAGAGGCAAAATCTTCACTGTAAAACCCGCAAAGTACGTGGAGAATGTCTCGGAAATCAGTGTGGACGACTATATCAGGAACATGACCACGGCCCTTACACAAACGTTCGCGCCCATGGGCATAAGACTCGTAAAGCCTGAAAAAAGAATCTCTGACTGGCTCTAAAGCTTGCTCGCGCATAGCGGTGCATTAACGGGAAAAGTTTGGATGGTCGAGTATGAGACAAGTTTGTCAAGACTCATTAACTCGTGTGGTTTAGTTGTCAAACATCTTGAGCGATCTGGATAAGAGGTTTGAAAACAGTGGGCTTGCACGAAGGTACGGTCAATCGTGTTGCGTTGATTTCACTCATCTTGGGTAGAGTCGTGTATGCGGTAAACTGGTACAGCATGGCGGCAGTGTTTTCGTTGGTAGCTGTTGAACTGAAACAGGATGTCTCTGGGCTAGGGTTTGTCACAGCAGCGTTCTTTGTTGGTATTGGAGTCTTTCAGGTGCCTGGGGGAATCCTCGCGGCCAAGGCAGGGCCGCGTCTGAGCGTGATATGTGGAACCACGATTGCTTCTCTGGCTGCGTTGCTGACGGGTTTCGCAGGAAATCTGGCTGAGATAACAGCTCTTCGGTTTTTTGTGGGAGCAGGCATGGCCCTCGTTTTCGCTCCAGGCGTTGTTCTGGTCACGAGGTTCTTGAGAAAAGGGTCAGAGGGATTGGGTGTTGGCATTTATAACTCGGCTTTCTCTTTGGGAGGTGCAATTGCATTGTCAGGCTGGGCAGTGCTTGCAGTCCTAGTTGGGTGGCGCAACAGCCTAGTCATGAGCGGATTGCTCGGTTTGGTAACATCTCTTTTGCTTGTTATTTGTGTACCTAAGGACACGCTTCGTTCAGACTTCAGAATCTACCCTCACCGGCTGAGGCTCATTCTGTTTGATAAGTGGCTGATAGCGTTGTCAATCGCGTTGCTGGGTCTGGGGGTCGGCAGCACGGTTGTGGGCAATTTCATGGCTTATTACCTTGAGAATGTGTCTCATGTGGGCGTTGGAGAGGCGGGTACAATCGCGTCACTGGCCGTGGTTTCCGCCGTTCTGACAGCCCCGTTTTCTGGAAGTATCTTTGACAGGTTTGGAAACGCGAAATGGCTGCTGTTGACGACAGGCGCGCTTATGGCCATGGGTATTGGCATAGCATTCTTCGGAACACTATACTCGGCGATAACATCAGGTATCCTCGTTGGCTTGGCATCAGGTGCCGGCTTCACATTCGGTTTTGCGGCGGCGAGAGAAGCAAACAGGTTCGATTCTGAATACGAAACGTTGGCCGTAAGCTGGGTTAACAGCATCTCATTGTTCGGTGATTTCGTGCCTCCATTGCTCTTCTCCTACTTCGCGATCCAGTTCAGCTACTCAACCGCATGGTTATGCCTAGCGTTGCTCTCCTTCATCCTTATTTTTCCGGTGCTCTTCTCAAAACCCTCGACGAAAGAAGTCTCACCGCAATTGTGAACACTTATCATTTGAGCGCGCCAACTTTGGTGCGGGGGGTGGGATCCCCACCCTATTTTACCGGTAAAGATACTCCTCGAGTATGCCTTTTTCTAGTACAACTTGAATAATTAAAGGATTGACTTCTTCCGAAGGCGTTGTATCCGCACTGAGGGCAAATTTTGCCTCTGCGATGCTCATTTGCAAATGCGCGCACGAAGCAGAAAAACAGGATTTTCTTCAAGACGTTTCCTCCCACATTCAGCGACTATCTCCAACGCTGTTTGTTCTGAGAACTTCAAAAAGACAAAGGGCAAGCAGAGGGCGGCATTGAACTAGGGGTTAGTTGTCTCCAGTTTTGCTTATGGGCCCGCAGCTTATTGCTAGGGCGCCGCCGATTATTCCAAGTATGGCCCCTAGCATGAATCCGCCCATATCTATGAAGCTGATTACTGAAAAGATCAGTATGATTATCCCCCATGCCATGTGCTCGGCTGGGCGCAAGTTAAGCATTGATGCGCTGATGATTACGATTATTCCGGTTACCAATCCTATGAGTGAGAGAGAGCCCATAAAGCCGAATGGGGCTCCTAGGCTGCCCATCATGCCTTGATAGCCTCCCATCATACCCGTGAACCCACCCATCATTCCGCCGAAGCTGGATGCGCCAAGCGAGAACCACATGAACGATAGAGCGCCGCCTACGAGGACCGATATTCCGCCTATAAAAGATAGAATAGACCCGATTGTGAACGTTCCTTGTGAACTCATTTACCGCTTCACCTCCTTTCTAACCGTACTCCACTCTCCCTATGAAACTGCCATGCCAACTGTGATACCAAACATCGCCAGTATAGCCGTTGACGCTTAACATTCCGACAGTGCTACCACCTTTCGAAAAGTCCATCGTGTAATAGCCATAATATGTGTCTGGATCTTCCACTTTCGCGCTGTGGACATTTGTGTCCAACCATTTCTGCGCGATTTCGGCAGCTTTTTCGGCGTTTACAGTCATTTTAGTCGTCAGCCTTCCCTGGAACCACCCATCATTCCACCCATCATGCCGTACTTCTGGTTCCACATCATATTTGGGCCCGGCTCAGGCGTAACTCTACTGCTGTATCGATCCACCAGCAGCTCGAAGGCGTTCATTCCCGTGCTTTTTTCCTGAACTCTAACATAGAAGTTGTTGGTCCATTCTTCAATTTCTTTAATTTCCAATCCCGAGCCCACTCCTGTCACGTATTGGTCAGCCAAGGTTTTTGCCTTATCGAAACTGTTGACTGTTGACGGTGGATTCAAGAAGGGGGAAGAACGAAAACAGAACGATTGAAACGACAGCTATTAAACCAACTATGAGCACCAGCAGAGCCGTGGACGGGAATCGACGATTTTTGCTTGACAGGGGCCTCATCCACTACTAACTTGAAGCAAGCAACTCTTTAGCGTTTCGCGACCTATCAGCTTTCATTGAATGATACAGTAGCACAAGCCCGACCATGAGAACTGCTATGGTTAGAAACAAAACCTACTATTTCTGCGCGAGCTTGGTGCGAGAAATGCCCAAGGTCCGCTTTATGCTGCGCCAGCTGCAAATCCAGCAACCAGTCCTAAGCAACAAAGCATTACTATCTCTCTACGGTCGTTAGATGAGCGCGCTTCTCTAGCGAAATCTCTAGTCTTTTCAGCTCCTCAAACTGTCTTGTAATTTCCAATTCTAAAGAATGTTTCTTCTGCAATTTTTCGCCAAGCTCATTCTTCAGCAGAACGTGTTTTTCTTCAAGCAATAGCTGTGTGTTCATTCTTCTCCACCTTTTCCTATCAACATAACTCTCTTCTTCTTGGGTTCTCGCAAAGGTCTGGAGTAGCTGAAGAGGAGAAAGGAGAGAGGTATTATGAAAAATGGCCTTCAACGTACCCTAGACCCTTCCGAGCCCTTTTGAAGAACAGGTTTTGCCGACTTGTTCGCAACCTCCAAGTCCAAACCTCTCATTCTTTGCTTATAAGAAGCGACGGACAAAACCATGAAACAGACTAGAACGAAAACCGTAACACTTCATGTGGGCTTGGGTTCCTCTTTACGAAAGTGTGTTTCCATCCAGATGTCTAGTGCGTTGTCCACAAGTCTATCTAGGAAGCTGGGTTTGTACGCTATCAACACTTTTGCCACTCTGTCTTCGTCTCGAATCGTGTAGAGGTTTTCGTAGCCGATTTTATCCTTGGCCAGGATGTTGTTGCTTACCAAGTACTTGAGGTATGATGACAACGTTGAGTGTGACAGTTTGAGCTGGTCTGCAAGTAGTTGATATTTTGCTTTTCCGTTTGCTAAGATGATGAGCACGATTTCTCTCATTCTCTTCTGTCTCAGTGCTGCCAGTAGTTTCTTGTCTTCAGGGTCTAGAGGTTTCGTGTAGTATCTTTTATGATGACCCTGTGTTTCTGCGAACAGGATCTTTTTTCTGGCCATGTAGCTAAGGTGGTATTCTAAAGTGGTTAGGGGCATATTCAATGTTCTTTGAAGTTCCCTCAGATGAATGCCTGGACTCCCCTCTATGGCGGTGTAGATTTTTCTTCTTCTTTCGTTTTCCAGGATTTCATCTTTGAACATGACGTGCTAGTCCTTCAATATGCCGATTGCTATCAAGACCAGTGCTATCAGGTGGATGAGAAGGTGCACGTTCTCGCTCATGGCGATCTGGTAGGTATCGCTGAACAGCTCTGGAACCGTGATTAGTGCCTGAACGAAGAAGACTGCAAATCCCGCAGTGACAAACAGCATCTTACGGGTTCTTGTACGCCAATAGCCCAGAAACATGATTCCGAACAAGAAGCTCGTTGCTAGGGTCAATCCAACTCGTAAAACAATGTCCAAAATTCCAATGTGCATGTTTTCATACATCTCCTAAGACATTAACGCTCTCGCTAAGCGGACTTTTTCGACGCTTCTCTCTTGTATGATGCTGCGCAGTGCACGCAGCAGAAGGTCATTTCTTTTCCATCGATGACCTCTCTGTGTCCGCCTTCGTACACTTTGCACCCGCAGCTCGCACATACTTCCAAGTTCGGTTCGATAGCAACAGAAACAAGGGCTGAGAAGCGTTTGAACAATGTCTTGCAGAGTTCCTTCCCCTTTTCGGTCAGTTCGAACACTTTCCTTTTCTTCTCTCCGACCGGCTTTAGCAAGTATCTTACGAGGGCCTTTTTCTCGAGTTGACTGAGAAACGGGTACACTAGGCTGGGGCTGATTTCTTTGCCTATCCTTTTTCTGAATTTGCTAATGATGCTGTAACCATGTTGTGGTCCTTCGTACAAGATGGTTAGAATGTAGAAGCGCGAGAAGTCAGAGACAATTTCGTCTAGTTCTCTGTCAGACATATGTTCACCAGATTTATCTTTAAAACATATATCTTGAAAAGATATATTTAAATACTTCGGAGGCCACAGGAAATTACACACGTCATAATGGAGGATGAATATTATGCCAAGAGATCCCGTGTGCGGTATGGACGTCGACAAGGATAAGGCGATCAAGAAGAAGATTGGGGATCGCACGTACTACTTCTGCAGTCAATCTTGCGCCAACGTGTACGAGCAGCCAGAACAAGAGTTGAAGGCCATGAAGCGCAGGGTTGCTGTGACTTTGATGGGTGTTGTCGCTGTTGCGGGGTTACGAGTGTTGGCTTTGTTCGGTTTGGTAGCAGTCTTGATGACCACCACCTTAGTCGAAGGTCTCTCCATCTACAGTCTGGCGCTTTTTGTAGTGTCAACTCCTGTCGTGTGGATTGCGGGGTGGAGCATAATATCTGGAGCCTATAAATCTCTAAGAAATCGCGCAATCAACATGGATGTATTGATTTCCGCTGGAGTAGTTGCAGGTTGGAGCTTCGGAGCCGTCAACGCGTTCTTCCCAAGTTTAGCGAGTGGTGGAGAAGGCTATTTGGAGATAGCGGTTGGGATACTGGCCTTTGTCCTGCTTGGAAAATACATTGAAGAAAGCATCCGCAGAAGGTCAGCCGCTTCAATTCGAAAATTGTTGGAACTTCAGCCAACTGTGGCCAGAGTGGTCAAGGATGGAAAAGAAGTTGAAGTTCCAATCGATGAGGTCCAAGTGAACGATGTTATGGTTGTTAAGCCTGGCGAGAAGATTCCTACAGACGGGGTCGTCATTGCAGGATACTCTTCAGTGGATGAGAAAATAATCACTGGTGAGAGCATACCTGTCGAGAAGAACATTGGAAGCGAGGTCATAGGTGCCACTGTAAACAAGACTGGGCTTCTAAGAGTCAAGGCGACCAAGATTGGAGAAGAGACAGCACTCTCACAGATCGTGCATTTGGTTGAAGAAGCGCAAGCTTCAAGCGCACCGGTGCAAAAGTTTGCTGATAGAGTCGTCGGGAAATTCGTTCCGATAGTTTTCTCGGTTGCCGCTGTTTCTTTCGCCTACTGGTATGTTGTGAGTGGTTTCTCAGCTGCGTTCTTCGTGTTGCTTGCCGTATTGCTAATTGCCTGCCCATGTGCCTTAGGCATAGCCACTCCTACAGCTATACTGGCGGGTGTAGGCAAAGGCGCGGAATATGGTATCCTGCTTCGCAGCGGTGAATATGTTGAAAGAGCCAGAAAACTGAAAACAGTTGTTTTCGACAAGACAGGAACGCTGACGAAGGGAGAGCCCTCAGTAACCGACATCGTGGTTTACAACGACTTTGAGGAAAAGGATGTGTTGAGACTTGCAGCGATTGCTGAGAAGGGTTCGGAGCATCCACTGGCAGAAGCGATATCGAATGCAGCGAGTCAAAGTGACCCTGACATTCCTGACGCAGAATCGTTTGAGGCAGTACCAGGCCATGGAGTCAGATGCACTTACGAGAACAAGAGGATATTGCTTGGAAATCGAAGACTCATGCAGAGTGAGAAAGTTACGATAGAACAAGTGGAGAGGGATCTTGAGAGGTTGGAAGCACAAGGCAAGACGGTGATGATTCTTGTTGTAAACGGTGAACCTGCAGGTGTCGTTGCCGCTATGGATACGCCGAAAGAGAATGCGGTTGAAGCGATAAGCAAGTTGAAGAGCATGGGGTTGGAGGTAGCTATGTTGACCGGTGACAATGAAACAACTGCCAAAGCGATTGCAAAGCAACTCAACATTGACCATGTGATAGCCAATGTGCTGCCTTGGGAGAAAGTCAATGCTATTAAGAAACTGCAAAGCGAAGGGAAAACGGTCGCGATGGTTGGCGATGGTATAAACGATGCCCCAGCTTTGGCTCAAGCCGACATTGGAATAGCCATCGGAAGCGGAACCGACATCGCAAAAGAAACAGGCGGCATAGTGCTAATCAAGGATGACCTGCGAGATGTGGCGCTAGCCGTGGAGTTGAGTAAGAAGACTATGACAAAAATCAACTCCAACCTATTCTGGGCATTCATATACAATGCAGTAATGATTCCAGTGGCTGCAATTGGGTTGATGAACCCAATATTCGCTGCCGGAGCGATGGCCATCAGCTCGTTGACAGTAGTCACCAACTCTGCATTGTTGAAACTGTCGGCCTTCAAGTTTGAGAAGCTGAATGAGCAGACCAAAAAATGATGGAGGTGAAGATAAGCATAGTTAAGGATCCAGTTTGCGGAATGAATGTGGATGAGAAAACAGCAGCATTGAAATCGGAATACATGGGCAAAACCTACTACTTCTGCAATCAGTCATGCAAGGGAGTATTTGAAAAGAACCCGCAAAGATTCGTCGACAGAGATTCGGAAGACGAGGGAAATGATTGTTGCTGTTGCTGACAGCCTCAAAAACCTATAATGCTATCAGCCACGTGCTTTCATTGCGCGCGGCAAACAACATTTATTTACCAAGCGCGCGCGATACTCTAGGGCATATTGCAAGCTTTTCTGTTTCTGCTGTTTGACCATACAGCATTCTCTTGACAGCCAACATTGGAAACGTGAGTATTCTGCAGAAATTCAACGATGCTGAAAAATCCACGGAGCGCAAGAAGTTGAAACGCCCGTTCGATTACAAGACTGCGAAAAATGTCGAGCTCGGGTGTAAAGCGAAAAACGATAAGACGCAGTTGTTTTAATCGCAATAAGCTAGTTCTCAGTCGCAAATTGAGGGAATGCGGGAAAAGTTTGAACAAGAGTTTGATGCTATTCCACTACTTAAGTCAAGCGGTTTTTACTGGTAAACATGTGTTCAATTCCCAACCCCCAACTGCAAAGCCTCTAATCAAGCTTCGCTAATCAAAAGACGTCTAAAATGAGCTCAATTTTAGGTGCGGGGGGTGGGATTTGAACCCACGAACCCCTACAGGATAGGCGCCTCAGGCCTACGCCTTTGACCATGCTTGGCAACCCCCGCGTTGAATGCCAATCGTTCTACCTTCTAGTTCAAGGTCTAAATTAAACCTTATCTGTTCGAGCAGGGATTTAAGAAAAAAGCGGGGTGGCTGGCTAGAGCCGTTTAGGTCATGCGAAAATCTTCTTTTATGGTTGTCAGCACCACGTGTGTGTTTGTGCGTTCTACGAAGGGCAATGACAGTAGGTGTTTTGTGAATTTACTCAGGTCTTCTCGATTTTTGAATTTTGCGATTATCGCGGCGTCTGCTAAACCCGTTAGGTCGTAGACGCAGCAGACGTTCGGGATTCGGGCAATCTCGTTCTCCATTTCCAAGAGCCTGCCCTTCGAGACTGTAATCTCGGTTACAACGGTCAATTCATAGCCGAGCTTCTCCTGATCCAGCAGCGCCGTGTATCCTTTTATTATGCCTTCACCTTCCAGCTTCTTTATCCTTGACAGTACAGTGCCGATTGAAACGTCGCACTGCTTGGCAACCTGTCTTGATGAAAGCCTTGCGTCCGCAGTTAAGACTTCCAAGATTTTGACATCTGTTTCGTCCAAATGCATGTTTGAACCTCGCAGTTATACGTTCATCCAATGTGTTCATCTATTATTTAACATTTGCCGTCTATATGCGCAATAAAGTTTTTATATGTACATTGCAACTTCATTATACTATTAATTTGCACACTGAGGTATGAGCATGGCACACGTTAAGCCGCAGGCAAACCCGAACTACGACACTTACATTAAACTGACTAAAAACGCGGACTTCATCCTCCTACACTTCACGGACATGCTTGGCTACCTGAAGGGCAGAACTATACCTGCTGAACAGGCCAAGAACGCCCTGACTGAAGGCGTAACCTTCGACGGCTCCTCGATGATAGGTGGAACCACCATTGAAGACAGCGATATGATAATGAAACCCGACCCGTCGACTTTCACAGCGTATCCCCACTACTTCTACGACAAAAGCGTCGCAGGCTTCATCTGCGACGTAAAGAAACCAGACGGCGAACAATTCGAAGACGACTCAAGATACATTCTGAAAATAGCAACAAAAAAAATGCTCGCCGAAGGCTACCAAGCCACAGCCGCAGCAGAGCTAGAATTCTACCTCGTGAAAAGAAACGAGCAAGGCGAGATAGAACCCGTAGAAAATCACCTCATCGACAAACAACGATACTTCGACAACTCGCCAGGGCGAGACATAACTGAACACTACCGCATGGAACTCTCAAACACACTGTCAACCATGGGAATCACCGTCGAGAGGCAACATCACGAAGTGGGCTCGGCCCAAAATGAAATCACCGTCAGATACTCCGACCCGCTAACAACCTCCGACAACATAATGCGGCACAAGTTCGCAGCCAAAGCCACAGCGGACAAAAAATACGGGTGGACAGCAACCTTCATGCCGAAACCATGGCACGGCAAAGCCGGCAGCGGCATGCACATCCACCTTGGACTGTGGAATCCGAAGAAAAAACAAAATCCTTTCTACGATCAGAAAGGCTACGCCGGCATCTCACAAGAATGTCGATACTTCATCGGAGGCCTGCTAGAACACGCCAAAGCCCTCTGCGCAATAGTCGCCCCATCAGTCAACAGTTACAAGAGACTGGTTCCGGGTTATGAGGCACCGGTCTATGTGGCGTGGAGCAAAAGAAACCGCTCCGCGCTCGTGAGGGTGCCAGCCTTCGACCCTTCGAACGGAAAGGAAGCAAGAATAGAGTTCAGATGTCCGGACCCGCTGTGTAATCCCTACCTGACTTACACGGTGGCGTTTGAAGCTGGGATGGACGGTGTCAGAAAGAAGATTGATCCAGGCGACCCTGTGGAAGTTAACATCTATCACCTAACAGGTGAAGAAAGAAAGAACCTCGCCGTCAGTGTTCTGCCAACATCGCTGAATGAAGCCCTAGAAGAGTGGAAGAACGACGACATCTGCATTAGAGCGTTAGGCACAAGAGTCGCCTCCAAATACGCCGAGTTGAAAAAACAAGAGTGGAAGGAATACGAGCCGCACCTGCCCACCGACGCGAACGAAGTGACTTCATGGGAGAGACAGAAATACCTGTTCGCCTAACCCACGGGCTGGAAAGAGACAGAGAAAAACCCGGGCTAAACCTTCAGCTTCTGCATCAAATCGTCGTTGTTGGCCTTCTTAAGCATGTTAACGTGTTTGACCAGTTCGTTCACTACAGACTCGAAGACTCTGCTTCCCTTTTCAGACGAAGCTGTTGACTGCTTCCCGTAGACCCCTGAGCTTGTCTCGTCGACAGTGCCCAACGGAAGCGTAATACCTTCCATATGCAATGCGTGCTTACGCAGTGTTTCATCTAATGCTTTGGTCATGTTCACAAGGTTCGGGTGCAAGGCTAAATTCAAGGATGTTTCCTCGGCACCCGCGTGCCTCCTCTCTTCGGAAGTAAAAAGATCGGGCAGACGCTTCGGCGTGGCGTGCCACCACTGGAAAACGGACATGAACACCCTGTTCTCCCTCAATTCTCTGGCCAACTCTGACAGTGCGGGCAGGTTGCCTCCGTGTCCGTTGACCACGACTATTTTTCGCACGCCATAATAATTCATGGACAAGCACGTTTCTTTCACGTACTCTTTGAAGGCCTTGAGAGAAATGGAAACGGTTCCCCAAAACTGTTTATGATATGCACTCACGCCGAACGGAATGACCTGCAGACACAGCACCCCTGTCCGCTTAGCAGTTTCTTCAGCCAAGCTCTTGGCGATAAGGTGATCTGTTCCGAGAGGGTTCGCAGGCCCGTGCTGCTCGTTTGAACCGACTGGAAGAATCACGATGTCATTCTTTACAAAGTAATCCTTAGCCTCAGGCCAACTCATTTCGTGAAGCAGAACCTTCAAAGACTCACGCGCCCCCACCAAACTGTTTTATTCCCAGCAAAACGAATATAAATCCTCCAGTCACAGGCGGTGAGGATTCTGAAAGCAGTCATTCTTGCAGGAGGCTTCGGAACGAGACTGAGGCCGCTGAGCTGCACAAGACCCAAAATACTTTTTCCAATCGCCAACAAACCCCTGCTGCAATTGACTTTTGAAAGACTTGCCCGCAACAGCATAAAAGACGTTGTAATGGCGGTCTTCTACCAGACTGAAGTCTACATAAAACAGCATCGAGTCCCAAGGTACGGAGTTCACGTTACCTATTCGCACGACCCCCTTAGAATGCCGCTGGGGACTGGCGGCTCAATAAAAAGGGCTGAAAAGCAAATTGGACACGGAGAACCCTTCATAGTTTTGAATGGAGACATATTTGCAGACGTCAACTATGCCGAGCTTCTGGAGGCGCACCTGGAAAAAGATGCCGTGGCAACAATAGCCCTTCATCGCGTGGACGACCCGAGCAGATACGGCGTAGCAGAATTAGCCAAAAACAACCAAATAATTCAGTTCATCGAGAAGCCTTCACCCGGAACCGCTCCAACAGACCTCATAAACGCAGGAGTATACGTTTTGAACACGGAGATTTTCGGTCACATCCCAGAAGGGCGCGCGGTTTCAATTGAACGTGAAATCTTTCCGAAACTCGCACATGCAAATACTCTTTACGGACACGTCTTCAAAGGATTGTGGATGGACATCGGCAAACCTGAAGACTACTTAGAAATCAATAGAAAAATGCTCGCCTCAATCCCGCAATCTCAGGAAGGCAGGTTTGGAAAGAATATAGAGTTCAGGAAGCCTTGGGCAATCGATAAAGACGTCCGAATAGGGGAAAAATCAGTGTTAGGACCATACGTAGTCGTGGGCAAAGGCGTCACCATCGGCAAAAACGTTCACATACAGGAGTCAATCATCTTCCCAGGAACCGTAGTATCCGACTTCTCCTCAATTGACGGCGCATTAATCGGCGAAGGCGTGACTGTCGGAGAAAAGACAAAAATCGAGAAGGGCTGCATAATCGGCGACCACGCCAGAATAAGAGACAACGTGTCCCTAGCCCCAGGAGCATCGATCTGCCCAGCCGACGAAGTCTCCAAAAGCGTATTAACGCCCAACCGCATCTGATAAAAGGAGGCTTACCATATCATGTCAACCCCAAAACACTTATTCGGCACCAATGGCATTCGAGGTCTCGTCAACAAAGAATTAACGCCTGAAATGGCCATAAGAATTGGCAACGCAATAGGCACTTTTTTCAAGCGAGGAGAATTAATAGTCGGGTACGATGCCCGCACCAGCGGACCGATGCTCACCAGAGCCGTCATGGCCGGCTTGAACTCGACAGGATGTAACGTCCTCCTCGCCGGAATGGCGCCAACACCAGCGTTGCAGTACGCAGTGAAAAAACACAAAGCCGATGGCGGAGTCATTGTGACAGCGTCGCACAACCCGCCAGAGTATAACGGAATTAAAGTGATTTGGAACGATGGAATTGAAATATCTCACGAACAGGAAACTGAAATTGAAAGAATCTATTATGGCGAAAAAGCAAGCCTCGCCGACTGGAAAGCGATAGGAACAACACGCGAGCTTCCAGGGATAATCGACGAGTACGTCGATGGCGTGAAGAAAAACGTCAACGCCAAGGCGATAATCCGAAAGCATTACCACATATTAATCGACGGCGCAAACAGTGTAGGCAGTCTAACTGGGCCGCGTCTCGCGCGGGAATTAGGATGCAAAGTAACCACGATAAACGCGAACATAGACGGCACGTTTCCAGGGAGACCCCCTGAACCGCGTCCAGAAAATCTGGGAGACTTGGCAACCACAGTGAAGGCAGTGGGCGCGGACTTAGGCGTGGCTTATGACGGCGACGCAGACCGCTCTATTTTTGTCGACGAGAAAGGAAACATAATCATGGGAGACCAAACCTTCGCACTGGTCGCGAAGTATTTTCTGATGGACAATCCAGGTGAGAAAATCGTAACGCCTCTAAGCTCTTCTACCATGATTCAAGACATAGCCGACGAGTACAATGGGCAGGTTGTGTGGACCAAGATAGGAAGCGTGACGGTTGCCCAAAGGATGAAAGAACTGAAAGCAAAGCTTGGCGGTGAAGAAAACGGCGGAATCTTCTACGGACCTCACCAGTCAGTCAGAGACGGCGCAATGTCGACCGCGCTGATTTTGAACCTCATGGCAAGGACGGGCTCCAAGCTTTCAGCGCTAGTCGGGGAATTGCCCGAGTACTTCATTGAAAAAACAAAAATCGACTGCAAAGAAGAGCAGAAGCAGAAGGTTCTAGAAAAACTGACTGAACAGAACAGAGGACTGAAAACGAACACGCTTGACGGCATAAAGATCTGGTTCAAAGACAAGGGCAGCATCCTGATAAGACCAAGCGGCACCGAACCAATCTACAGGCTTTACGCAGAAGCAAAAACCAACAAAAGAACCAAACAACTCATAAAAGAATACAGTTCACAGCTCCAAGCAATCATCAAGAAACTCAAGTGAACAAGCAAATTGCAGGTCAAGGAGAACAATGCCATGTCCTCGCCAATGATGCGAGCAACAACAGAAGACGTCGACACGCTTGAAAAACGAATGAAACGTGCCGTAAGCATCATCGGATGCGGACAAACAGGCATCATGCAAGCCATCCTATTCGCAGACGCAGGGTTCAGGGTCACGTGTGTTGACGGCGATCAGACAACAGTCAACCAAATCGCCAAGGGAAAAGTCCCCTTCTTGGAGCCCGAAACATCAGCCAAACTGAAGAACCAGGCAAAAACAGGACGGTTGACCGCAACGAGCGAGATTGGAGAAGCAGTCTCCCACAGTGACATTGTAACAATCACAACTCCCGTCAGAATAAGCTCGAAGAAAAAAGCAGAATACTTGGAACTAGAGAAAACATGTAAGAAGATAGGCTCAAACCTTCACGGTGGAGCCCTCGTATTGGTCACAAGCCTGACCGGCATCGGCATCACGGAAGGCCTGATAAAGGAAACGTTGGAAAACACTTCAGGACTCAAAGCTGGAACCGACTTTGGACTGGCCTACAGCCCAATCCGGACTATGCACAACATAACTTGGAAAGAAGCAACATATCATAAGAGAATAGTTGCAGCAACCGACAAGGGAAGCCTAAATGCAGCCTCAACCATACTGGAAACCGTAAGTAGGACAGGCGTCAGAAGAACAACCAACGTGAAAGTGGCAGAAACAGCTGCACTTCTTGAGGTGTTGTGGCGAGACGTCGAAATCGCTTTTGCAAACGAGACTGCTCTTCTCTGCGAAAAAGCAGGTGTGGACAGCGTGGAAACCCAAATCATCGCCGAGGCAAACACTGACAGCATTCCTCCCGCATGCAAACTAGCCGACGACAGCCTCAGTGATGAACCTTACCTTCTGTTGGAAGATGCGGAAAACCTGAACGTAAAGCCACGACTGGCAATGGCAGCAAGAGAGACGAATGAAGAAACAGTCAAACACGTTGCTAACCTGGCAAAGGATGCACTGATTAGCTGTGGAAAAACACTGAAACGGGCAAGGATTACACTCTTAGGAGTCTCACAAACCCCGAATGCTCACAGCCCTTTCAAGAGAACAGCAAGAAAAATCGTTGAGAACTTGGAAGCAAGAGGTGCCAAAATAACCGTTTACGATCCCTACCTTTCAGAGAACGAAACTGCAGACACGCCACATCGTTTCAAGAAAACCTTGAACGAAGCCATCGAACGCGCAGACTGCATAATAATCTTTACAGCACACGACCAATTCAAGCATATAAATCTCAGGAAAATGAAGCTCACTGTGAAAATGCCAGCCGCCATCATCGACCTAGAGGGCGTAGCAGAGCCAGGCAAAATTGAAAAGGAAGGCTTCGCATATCGAGGGATAGGAAGAGGAGTCTGGAAAAAATGAAGAAACTGAAGACAGCGGTCATAGGAACAGGCTTCTGGGGAAAAAATCATGCGAGAGTATACAAAGAGCTCAATGAAACTGAGCTCATAGCTGTCTGCGATATGGATGCTGAAAGGGCCGGCAACATCGCAAGACAATTCGGTGTTACACCTTATACCAGCGTGGAAAGAATGCTCAAAAAGGAAGACGTCGAAGCAGTAAGCGTTTGCACCTGGCCAACCAGCCTCGCAAAGATAGCCTCCAAGGTTGTTGAGCATGGAAGACACGTCCTAGTCGAAAAGCCGATGGCTGCAAACACGAGACAAGCAGAACGACTTCTTGCTAGGGCTGAAAAAAGGGGAGTGCATCTGACAGTCGGTTTCTTGATGCGATTCATCCCAGGATTGCAGCATATGAAGAGGGCTGTCGAAAGCAAATCGATAGGAGACCTTGTGTGCGCCACGGCAAAGAGGGTCTCTCAATGGCCCGAAAGAATAGGAGACGTAGGCGTAGTCAAGGACACAGCGATTCACGACATAGACGCAATGCTTTACCTCTTCAACCAGGACCCCGTTGCAGTCTACGCCAAGACAGGAAGCATGAGACACAAGAAATTCGAAGATTATGCACAGATAATGCTCACGTTTGAAGAAGGAAGAAGTGCGTTTGTTGAATCTAACTGGCTTACACCCTACAAGACGCGAACCCTCATAGCAACTGGCAGCGAGGCAATAATGAAGCTCGACTACATAACCCAGGAGCTGACGGTTGAAAATGCAAGAGAAACAGTGCAGCCCAGATACCAAACCCAAGAACCGTTGAAGCTTGAACTCCAACACTTCGCAAACTGCATTCTGAAGAAAGAGAAAACGCTGATAACGGGCCTCGACGGCTTGAAAGCACTCAGAATAGCCGAGTCTGCCATAAAATCTTCATCGACAGGCAGAATAGTCAAGCTCAAATAAGCGTTGCAAGCCCTCAGCTTTTCCCCAAGTTGAAAGGCTTGCCCTCTTGCAAGATTCTCTCCGGAGTCTTAGACTTCCACTTCTTCAAAAACGGCAAATCCTCCTTTTCACTCCGCATCTCGTCCGGCAGCATTTCTGGAATCTCGTCGCGTATCGGATACCACCTGAAGCATTTCGGACAGATTATCAGCCCTTCCACAATTTCCTTCTTCTCTTCGAAAACAAGCAGGTCCAAAGGATAGTGTTTATCAATTGGACATGCCAGTATCTCCATCAATTTCCTCTTGATAATCAATTCCTCCAATTTCCCTTTGCGAAGTAACTATAAAACTCTTTCATCAAAACCGCACGTATTGTCCGCAATTACCCAGACTGCCTTTCGAGAGGTCCTCAGACATAGACATCCAAAACGACTTGGTACCAGTTTGGACCCGTAGTTCTGACTATGCGCCCAAATGTAACATTGAAGGCCACGTTCAAGGCTTGCAGCCTCTTGAAAACTTTGAACACGACTTTTTCGATAGCCACCTTCCTCTTTCTTGCATATTCGAATTCGTAGTAATGAACAACTCCTCCAGCCTCCTTGAGGGCTGACAATGGACATGGCATATAATAATGGGTTTTTCTCAGGCAAGGGCATTGGAACCATGTCTCCAGCATTGTGCAGATTCGTTTCGACGATTTCCTTTGCATCGTCATGCAGACAGACCATTTTTGCACAGGCTCTATTCAGCCTGATGTTATCCTGCATGTACCGAACTGCGCATGGATTGACATCAATAGAATACACCTTTCTGACGTCTGAGTACCTGGCCATAACTATCGAAAAGCATCCTACTCCAGCGAACATGTTTAACACGACTTCCCCAGTTGGACGTCCACGGTTGAGCGAATAATTGCTATGTCCCTCACGATGTCATACGGGTTGTAGACATGGGCCAAGCTGCGAGGGGGAATAGTATCTGAAAGAGCGCTTCTCAAACATTTGCTCAAACCGCGTCCTTTTCGTCAGGAATATACAAACCTCAAGAAACATTTAAAAGCAAAACGGATTTTCTTGTTAGGAAGGGAAAAGCATGGACAAGACACCGATGGGCATAGTCTATGAGTGTGTAAGGTGCGGAGCGAAGGTTCCGACAGAGGAACTGGAGATGCGTGGAGGAGAAACGAAATGCATAATCTGCGGCTACAGAATTCTGCACAAGGTTAAGCCGCCCGTTGTTAAACGTGTCCCAGCCAAATAGAAGAGAAAAATAAGAGGACAACGACTTTCTGAATCCCGCGGCTCCACCGTGGGAAGTCGTTTCAGATGTTCAGAATATCTCCCTTTCCCCAATCTTGCGAAACGCTCTGCCGTGAAGCTTCACCGTCGGACCTGTGACTTCGTCAGGTTGTCTCTCGACAGTCTTTCTCTTTACAGTTTCTCCGCAGACTCCTTTCGGCAGCAATCGCCTCTTCATGCACATGGAATACGTGCAGTTCGCCACGTCGCACATCTCTTCCGTCCACCTGCACCACACGCCATCCTGACGGCACACAGGAGCTTCTTTCGCACATTTAAAGGATTGACATGTTGGAGAACAAGCTTTTGTCTGTGCCAAACCATGCACACCCTTTGACCATTCCATAAAAACTACGTTGCTTACTAAGTCTCTTAACAGATATGTTCCGTCAGACTTCATATAAACTTTTTTCTTCGAAACTCCTTATTCTGGCTTCAACTGTCCACTGTTTTGGACTTGCCTCTTCTTCGGTAAACTTCCAACAAGACAACCAGAAACACACTCAGGATGATGGTCACTGATATCGCAAGCTGACTCGTTTCAACAGGAAGCCCCGCTAACAGCACGTACCTGTTCATTCTTATTGGAACTACGGTTGAACCGTCAACAACAACACTCTGAACGACCGTCGGCGAACCCTGATCTGACAGGTAAACCGATATACTGAAACTGTCCCCCACGAGATTGTCAAAAGTGACCTGGCCATTCGATTGCGTCCGTTCTGAAATCGGTTCAGAACCGTTTCCCTGCAACGTTACGTTCGTGTTTCCAAAGGGCTGTCCAAAGTAATCGGTCACAGTGACGGAGATGTTCAACCCGAAGAGGCTGCAGTTCACTGTCACGTTTTGGTCTTTGAAAACGTCTACCGTCGTGCTGTTAAGCTTCATTCCCGTACTGTCCAGAATTTCCACGTCGTACCTGCCCAGGGCCATATTCTGAAAAGTGACAACTCCATCTGGACCAGTGGTCCCGTCATAATGAATGCCGCCCAGCAACTCCTTAACCTCCACCAAAGCATTGCTGAATGGCTGCCCATCTGCCTTGGAGGCATTAACCCGCAGTCCATATGAGGGACAACTGATTGTGACGTTGAAGAAAGGCACTGGATTCTGACCGACTAAGAGGCTTGCGATAGTTGTAACATTGAACGGTTCGTTGTATCTCGAAACGTTCAAAGTGTATGCGTCATTGGGCAATAGCGAATTTGCCACGACATTTCCAGTGATGTCAGTCGTTAAGGTCAAGTTCTCCGGCGTCAAAAAGATCCCCGCTTCGGGGATGCCTATTTCAACCCCATTTACGACAGCAACAACTTTGATGTTCAGATTCGTGAGATTGAGCACAAAGTCAAACGCCTCCGTGTCGTTAACCGCAAACCCAGTTTCCCCAACCTTCACACTCTCTGAGAATCCTTGCAGAGTGTAGTTTCCAATCTCAAGCATCAAAACTGTTGTACCATTGGAACTAGTTGTTTGGTTGCTGACTGACACGCTGTTTTCAAAAGCTGTCACAACAACGTTTGAAACAGTGTCTCCAGCCAAATTCTTTGCAGTAACATTGAAGGCAAAACCCGGAACCGTGAAGTTCTGAGAATCTGGTACACTGAGGACATCTTTCTTCGTCTGACCCGACAAGGAGACTATGCTCACATTGTACGTGCCAATGGAAGCAGTCGCAGGCACTGTCCAGTTCGAGTAATCGATCACACCAGAAGAATCAGCGGTCAGATTCACCGAGTTCTGGATGCCGTTCCCAGACACAGTGAGCATGACATTTTCATTCGGCGCGTAAACTGCCTTTATGCCAACTGCCTGCATCCTGTGGTATTGTGTCGCATTCGACAAACCTACGAAGAAGGTTTCTGTGGTAACCGTGGAGTTGGCAGAGACTACATAATTGCCCACGTAAGTAGTGTTGGCACCGCTCGGAAAATTGTCTGGGTAGACCAGTGTTGCAACCCCGCTCCCGAGGGCGGACGTTGAAATGCTCAATTGCCCACTGAAGGTCCCATTAGTCGGGGCTTGAACCGTGATAGTTGTATTGTAGGTAGTGCTGACCGCTCCGCCAGTCACGTTCACAAGAATCGGGACAGAATCACCTTCCTGAAGCTGACGGTTCTGAGGTAAAGTGACATTTACAGCATACGCAGTTGAGACATCGAAAACTCCAGTCGCAGTTTCGGTCGTATTTGCTAAATCAACAACGTTCAAGGTGTGGTTGCCAAGCGTCGTCTCAGGAACCGTGAACGTTGCGTTCACCTGGTTTCCAACAGCATTTCCAACCGCCACGACAGCGCCATCAAAAGTCACGTTGTATACACCATTAGTCGTTGTAAGGTTTGCGACCAAGGTGACAAGAGAACCCACATTTCCCGTCCCGGGGTTCACTGCGGAAATCACCATTACGGCGTTAGCACGGGGTAAAAGTGTAAAGCCAACCACCATCGTTGTCAGCATTAAGAACAAGCACACTAATCCTTTTGTTCTGAGCCCATTATTCGCCAAATGCCTTCCCTCGAGCTTCACGTCCAAGATTGTGAACACTTCTAACACTGGGTGCATTTTAAACTTTACCTTTTATCTTTGTCCACTAAGCCAGCGAGAATAACCAAGGCTATTAACCTCTTCCTAGGTCCAATCCGGATCATCCATCAAAGTGAAGCGGAACTTGTGGTGATACATTTGTTGAATGAAAAGCAACTTAAGCCTGAAGAAGACAGTACTGAGCATTCGAGGCATGTGGACATGATTGATGATATTCTGACCTTGGTTCAGAAGCACGAAGAGTGGCGAGGAGAAAAGTGCCTGAATCTTATCCCTTCAGAAAACATCATGAGCCCAAGCGTACGGAAACTTCTTTCGTCAGAACTTGCGCATCGCTACACAGCTAGAGATCACTTCTACATGGGTACACGGTTCACGGACGAAATCGAGCAATACGGTGAAAAAGTCGCGAAGGAACTCTTCAAAGCTCAGACCGCAGACCTTCGTCCACTCTCCGGACACATCGCTGACCTCATCGTGTTGGCTAACCTGACCAAGCCAGGCGATAAACTCCTCTGCGTCTCTCCTGCAGATGGCGGGTACCCCGGCATGTGGAAGCCAGGCTTGGCAGAACTTCTCAAGCTCAAGACTGTTCCTTTTCCTTTCTCCAAGAAAGATATGAACATAAGAGTTGAAGAAGCAAAAGAGACTATAAGTACTGCAAAACCCAAGGTTGTACTTTTCGGAGCAAGCCTAATCACGTTCCCCCAGCCCGTCAAAGACTTGGCCAAAATCGCCCGCGAGAACGGCGCAATCGTGGGATTTGACGGATCGCACGTACTGGGACTCATCGCTGGCGAACAGTTCCAGGATCCACTGCGCGAAGGCGCACAAGCACTCTTCGGCTCGACTCACAAGAGCTTTTTCGGCCCCCAAGGAGGCATACTACTCGCAGACGAAGAGATTGGAGAAACATTGAAAGACAGGATTTATCCTGCTTTCGTGGACAACGCACATTGGAACCGCATCGCAGCTCTAACCCTCGCATTGGTCGAAATGAAGAACTTCGGCAAAGCCTATGCAGCACAGATTATCCGCAACTCAAAATCCTTGGCCAAAGCATTGCACGATCACGGCGTGCCGGTTGTCTGTCAACATCTAGGCTTCACCAAGTCGCACCAAGTTATCGCCGACTACGGAGACTACGAGAAGGGCAGAATTGTGGCAGAAAAGCTTCAACGCGCAAACATAATCGTCGACTGCGTCATCAGATTCGGCACGTGCGAGGTTACGAGACGTGGTATGAAGGAAGCTGAAATGCAGAAGATAGCCCAGCTCGTCCAAAGAGCAGTCATTGACGATGAAGACCCAGAAACCCTGAAGAAAGAAGTGGCCAAATTCGCTTCCGAATTCCAAACAGCCAAATACTGCTTTGACAAGTAAACAGTTTTTATCTCGCCTCATGCATCCTCTGGGACGCTTCTACAACCCCCCATCAAAGTGATCACGTTGGAAACATTCGTTCCGCCAGCCCTCATCGATCCTCTAGAAAAACAGAAATACCATTTCATCGGCAGACATTCAGCCGTAAAAAGGTGAAGAGCTGACCAGCTTTAGATGTCCAACAGTTATGCGGATAACGTCTGTTCAGGGCTTGAACATGAATAACTTGAGGGGCTACGCCAACCTGATAATAAAAGCGCAACAGACCTATATCGAAGCAAAAGCCTGTATGCATGTTGGATTCTCCAGAAAACGGTTAGGTTATCAGAACATGCCGAGCCATGATGAGGTTCGCGAATTCTCAAAACAACTGGCGGGCTTGACCGGCCATAGTGTGATCGATGAATCTGAAGAAAGCCTCGTTGTACTTCTGAGCAAACTCGAGAGTTCAAGAAGATTTGGCAACGGATAACATATGTTGCAATTAAGTCATTTTCCACACATCATGTTATATCCTATCGTTTTATTCTGAATCAGATGAGAAAAAGGCTTAAATACATATTCCAGCATTACCCTGTTTCTTAAACCAAAGATTAAATCGAGGTGTCAATAGATGGTTAATGATGGCAGAGGACGCTTATTCAGGAGAAAAGACGGCAAGTACCTTGTCTACCTGCCAAAAGACTTGGCTGAAGACAGTATGTTCCCGTTCAAAGGCTCCGACTCCATATTCGTTAAGGTGTCCTTCAAACCTAGCGGCGATAGCAGACTGCTTGTAGAAAAGTGGAAAGAACCGGCAGAGGCGGAATGAGCAGGCACTACTAAGGAAAACAGCCGCCCGTCCCTATTTTTGCCTATTTTTGTGGATACGATAAAATACTTGTTTATTCTATATCCCAACCTGAAAAGGTGCCGACTCAATGGATGATTTGAAAGGAATCCTGGACGAAACCAAAAAAGAGCTAATGTGCAAGGACAAAGTGCGAGATACAACCTACCGGGAATTAAGAAAAGCTACGAGTCTTTCAAAACAAGCAATACTTCTCATCCACCAAAAAAGGCTGAAAGAAGCTGAAAAATCTATTGCGAAAGCACGAAGGACTATTTCGAAAGTCAATAAGGCCTCAGCCACTCATCCAAGCATCGTCTACAGCGGTCCATACAGCGCTGCACTTCAAGAATACTCGGAAGCAAACATATTCCTCGAGCTCATAGAAGAATCGAGGTTTGTAACTCCGAAGGAGATTGATGCCCCATCGGAGGATTACGTTCTCGGACTCGCTGACGTGATAGGCGAATGCAGACGCGCAGCACTTGATGCCTTGCGCGAAGGTGACACCCAGAAAGGCGAGCAGCACTTGAAGACGATGGACAAGATATACATCGAACTTATGGCCATGGACGAATCCTACATGCTCGTCCCAGGCCTTAGGAGGAAATGCGATGTTGCCAGGAAAATCATCGAGATCACCCGTGGGGACGTGACTCAAGAAATCCGAAGAAACGAGCTTGAGAAACATCTAAGACAGTTTGAAAAACACGCAAAAGGCCGGAAATGAAACCTCAAGGTGCGCCGCAGAGGAGCATGGACGAGAAACGAACCGAACGCACTTTCTCCGTAAAGAAGGCCCATGAAGCTCAGCTACTCATGTCCAAGAACATCATCTGCGAGGACAAACTGGCCAAAAGAATCTGTCTGGTAGCGGGAGTAGACATCGCGTATACGGACAACATATCAATAGGAGCCGTGGCGGTTCATGAGTATGATTCTCTCAAGCTGGTCGAAGAGCAAACAGTCTTCTGCAAAACCCGCTTTCCCTACGTTCCGACTTTGCTTTCGTTCAGAGAGATAGAACCAGCCGTTCTGTGCATCCGAAAACTCCATGCACAACCAGACCTGTTCCTAGTAGACGGCCACGGTTTTGCACACCCATATCACTGTGGGTTTGCCAGCCATCTTGGACTCGTCTTGAAAAAACCAACTATCGGAGTGGCAAAAAGCAGACTCATTGGCAGAGTCAGAGCCCTCACATCAAAAACGGAAGCTTGTCTGATCGAAGGTAACCAAAACGTCATTGGAGCGGTCATCAACACCAAGAGCGGGTGCAGGCCCATCTATGTCAGCATCGGACACATGGTCTCGCTCGAAACGGCGATCAGAATAGTCAGACACTGCGTCAGAAACAATCGTTTACCAGAGCCTATTCTTGCAGCCCACAGAATAGCGACGAATGAAAAACGAAAAATCAATATCCTCTGAACCGCTAGAACTCGTGACAGTGAGCGATTTGCTAAACCCAAAACTAAAGACAATAGCAGGGAAGATTCACAACGAACATCTTAGGAAGAAAGTGATTGAATTGTTGGAAAACCCTACTATCCAGATAAACGGCGAAACATACGCTGGTTTGCCATTTGAAACATCACCAGCCGGAATATCACGCCACCACAGCTACCCGGGCGGATACTTAGAACACGTTGCTTCAACAGCAAACCTCGCGTTGGCCCTGTGCAGCTCGGTGGAGAAGGTATACCATGGCACAGTAAACCGCGACCTGGTCATTTCAGGCGTCTTGCTGCACGACATTTTCAAACCAACAACATACTCCATCAACAAGAACGGAAGCTACAGCTCGACCCACTTAGCCGACTACTTAGATCACCTCTCACTCGCAACTTCGGAGCTAGTACGCAGAGACTTCCCACTAGAGCTTGTTCATATAGTGTCCGCACACCACGGAGAAGCCAGCCCGATAAGACCGAGAACGATTGAGGCGCTTATCTGCCACTTGGCAGACGCGACAGACTCACGTTTAAACGGTGAAATCCTGAACGCTGCAGCATACCTTTCAAGAAGAGCTGTCGGCCAAGAGCTTTTCAGAATTACTTCGAAGGAGGCTTTCGAAATAGTCCATTCGAAGTCCGTCGAAGGCTGGGAAGGCGTCGCAAAAACCATCGAAAAAATAAGCCGCAGACGAAACCGCACAAAACTTAATAGCTCAGCATACATGACAACTCGGAAAAGGTGACCGAAATTGGAGATATCCTTCGACGAATTCCAAAAACTTGATCTTCGCATCGGAAGAATAGCCGAGGCTAATCAGATACCAGGGTCACGAAACCTCATAAGGATGCTTGTTGATTTTGGAACTGAAAAGAGACAAGCAGTTGCAGGACTCCTTCAATGGTACAAACCCGAGGATCTCGTGGGCAGAAAATGCGCATTCATACTTAATCTTCAGAGACGGAAAATGATGGGCGTCGAATCTCAATGCATGATCTTCGCCGCTGAGGATGACAAGGGCTCCGTCGTTGTCCTACAACCTGAAAAGGACATCGCGGAAGGAAGCAAAATACATTAACGCAAGTTAAACCATCAGTTCGATTATCGTTCCGGCTTTTTCCTCGGACCCAACTAGGTGCTCAACCATTTCCCTGTCAAGGTCTAGCCACTTAGCGAGCCCAGCTGCCATTTCGGCATTGTTTCTGAATATTATCTTCAGGTATGGGATTATTTCCTTTGAGGCTCTTTTAGCTGAAATGTGGTTTTTCTTCTTGATTTTAGCGCCTATGCTTGACCGCATTGCACGTTCGGCTCTGGACCTCGATAGCATCTGTATGCGTTCCGGGAATTTGAAGGGTATCCATCCTGAAGTCTTCGTGTTCTTCCTAGCCAAAGCTACGCCAGCGGTCATGTAGTCTACCACATAACGCATGAAACCCCAATCCTGAGTTGCCCTGATTCTGCCTCGATAAACATCGGCGATGGACAGCGCATCCATTGCCTCCGCCAAATCATGCGGGTCCGAGAAGTGGGCTGGAACATTCTCGTAAATCCACTCGAAAAGCATGTCAGTGTCCACATCCGCCATGTTAGTAGCCTGCTTCGCGCTAGCACAGGTCTTTCCATAAAGTATCATCCTTAAAACGTTGAAAATACTGTCCTGCCGATCCCGATAGCCCAACCAGGAGACATCTTCGTATGTCAGCTTTGCCTTGCCTTGACCTAAGGCTTGAAGATCGTTGACTGCAGAGCGCACATCGCCTCCGGACCGTTGAGCAATAAACTTCAAAGCAGCTTCGTCTGCGTGAATACCCTCATCCTCACTTATCACCTTCAAACGCTTCGCAACCTCGCCAGCCGTTGGCTTCTTGAACTCAATCAGGAGGCAGTAGCTGCGGAGGCTGGAAAAGCGAGGATCATACGCGCTATTAGCAATCAAGACTACTGGGCATTGTGCACCCTTGACCACGTCAGTTATCGCTTTCACCCCGCCCCTGTCTGAACTCCCAGTTAAGCCGTCCAATTCATCGAGGAGAATTATTCTCTTACCACCATACAATGACCCGTATTGAGAGGCCAGTCCCGCAAAACGGTTTACTGCCTCTTCAGTTCGGTAATCACTCGCGTTCTTCTCCACAAATTCCATGCCATAGTCATGGGCCAAAGCTTCCACAGCAACTGTTTTTCCCACCCCAGGCGGCCCATAAACAAACACGGCCCTCTTCTTCGGGATTCCCTTCCCCCAAGATTTTGCCCATTCGACAAGCCCTTCAATTGCTTCAACGTTGCCGATGATTTCCTTCAGTGACTTCGGTTTGTACTTAACGGTCCAAAAATGCACGACTGTGCACCTATCTTCCCTTTCTAAAATCGCAGCCTACTTCAACGAGCCTGGCCAGCAAAGCACTCAGCTGGATCTCTTCATCAGCCCCCTCTACGAGTCTGAAATCCGCCTCTCCCACGATGTCGGCCAGTTTGATTTTCCACTGCTCAGGAAGTTCGGCTTTGAATATTTCCGTGTGAATCTGACGGATTACGTCGCTTCCAGCCACTCCGTACTTCTGTATCATGTCGCGCAACTGTCTTCTTGCCTCCAAGAAATCGCCATCCATAGCCACCTTTATCATCTTCTGGACGTCTGCAGGGCTGGCTTTTCCAGTGATCGAGTAGATGACCTTTGCGTCCACTGGCTTGCCTAATGAAGCCGCGGATTGCAGAGTGTTGATAGCTTTTCTCAGGTCTCCACCGCAAATCTCAAAAACGGCGTCCAAACCCTCGCTTGACAGCTTCACCTTTTCCTTTTCACCTATCTCTTTCAGGTAAGAATCGTGGGCTTCTCTTGGCAAATAGGCAAATCGAAAGGGTGCACATCTGGATTGAATGGGCTCTATTATTCTTCCACTGTAATTAGCACACATGATGAACCGACAAGTCTCCGTGTAACGCTCCATCGTCCGCCTAAGAGCTTGTTGAGCGTCGGAAGTCATATTGTCCGCCTCATCCAGAATCATTATCTTGAACGGGATCTCTCCAATTGATCTCACCCTCGCGAAAGTCTTAACCTTCTCCCTTACGACATCAATCCCTCTCTCATCACTCGCATTCAACTCCAACATGTGTTCTTTATAAGCACCACCATAGAGGTCCTTCGCTAAACAGAGCGCTGCGGTAGTCTTGCCAGTGCCCGGAGGGCCTGCAAATATGCAGTGCGGCACGTTTCTAGACTTTGTGAAACTTTTCAATCGCTCAACAATGTCTTTCTGATCAACGATATCGCTCAGCGTCTTCGGCCTGTATTTTTCAGCCCACATCTCAAAACTCAATCCGAATAGGCCTCCCGGTCTATACGTTATTTTCAAGCACTAATAAAAGTATATTCGCATCGAAGAACTGCCGCTCACACGGACCTATGATGCTTGACAAGAACCACGCGGTCAAGGCGACTTGTGAGAACTTCGTTTGAATCGAGTGACACCGAGAAACTCTGAGTTTCAGACATAAGAAGCACTTAGAGGGGGGAATTGAAGCTAATTCTCACAGGAAGACTTAATGTGGCCCCATGTTCATAGATGTTCATTTCTAGGCCGTTCTAAGGTAATGTTTAAATTCTGAGTGGGTCACACATCCTAGTTCCTAAAAGTTGTCAAATGTAAAGGAGAAAGAAGAATGTCAGAACGTACACATAAGAACAGCGCGTATCTAAACGGCAAATCAACGACCGGAAGCCAAACACGTGTCAAGGATACAAGCCCGACAAGCGGAATGTGCCCATTATGCATCCGTGACTGCCCATTCCTATGCGAGATAAGTCTATCGGCTTTCAGAGGAAGAGAAGCACTCTACCCTGAACCAGCTCAGTTCGGCACGAGCACCGCAGGCGCATTAAAAGACTTCGGATTAGACTGGTCACACTTCAACATACAAGCAGGCCTTTTCGAAGCAGAAGGCATTGAACCCATCTCCGACGTTATGATATTTCCAAACGTCAACATAGAAACGAAAGTCGGAGGCATACCGCTGAAACTTCCAATTCTAAACGGCGCTTTCGGCTCAACGGACGTTGCAAGACTGAACTGGGAAGGACTTGCCATAGGTGCAGCTCTCGCGGGCACATCTGTGATAGTGGGGGAAAACGTTGGAGGCATGGACGCAGAAGCACAGATTACAAATGGCAAGATTACACAGTCCAAAGAACTGAAGCGTAGAGTAGATCTGTTCCGAAAGTTCTGGGACGGAAAAAACGGAGAAATAGTGATACAGACAAACGTTGAAGACCAGAAACTGGGCGTCGATGTCTACGCCATTTCAAAACTCGAAGTGAACGTCATCGAAAGAAAATGGGGACAAGGTGCAAAGGCCATCGGAGGCGAAGTGCGCGTAAGAGACCTCGAAAAAGCCATTCTACTCAAGAAGAGAGGCTACGTAGTCATTCCAGACCCCGAAGACCTCAATGTCCAAAAGGCATTCAAGGAAGGTGTGTTCAGATCCTTCGAGAGACACAGCAGAGTGGGCATACCTAAAGAGAAAAACTTCGTTGAAGACATTGAATGGCTGAGGAAGCAAGGAGCAAAACACGTAACGCTCAAGACAGGAGCATACAGACCGTCAGCCGTAGCTTGGACAATGAAGATGGCATCGGAAGCCAAAATCGACTACGTCTCCTTCGACGGAGCCGCAGGTGGAACAGGCATGAGCCCTGTGCCAATGATGGACGAAATGAGCATCCCAACAGTTTATCTTGAATCCATAGTCCTCAGATGCGCACAGATACTCAAGAAGAAAGGGCGCTACGTTCCAGACCTGATAATGGCTGGAGGATTCATAGAAGAAACATCGATGTTCAAAGCTTTGGCAATGAGCAACTTCGGAAACGGCCCGTTTGTAAAAGCCGTTTTGCTTGGACGCTCGCCAATTACCGCCGTCATGAAGTCTAGCTACTTCAAACAACTGTCTGACGAAGGCAAACTGCCGAAAGCCTTCTCCGACAAGTTTGGTGCCACACCAGACAAGTTCTTCATTGCAGCACCAGATCTCAAAGCAAAATATGGTACACGCTTCAATGAGATACCTTGGGAAGCCATAGGCATGTACACTTATCTAACTGACCGAATAGGCGTAGGACTAAAACAGCTACTGGCCGGCAACAGAAAATGGAAGCTGGGTCTCATCAACAGAAACGACTTGATGAGCCTGTCCGAAAGAGCCACCAAGGTCACGGGAATACCAATGGCCGACGAAGTGGAAAAGGACGCAATCGAAAGAATTCTCGAATAAAACACCTCTCTTTTTTTGGTTTTTTTAGGCAACGTTTAAATGCGCGCGCGGATCTAGCGACGCTAAAAACGCTAAAACCTCGCCCTAAACATACGCTAAGAAAAAAGGCTTGCACACCCTGTAGCTGCTACAGGGTCTGCAACAAGCTGAGATTTAGTGCGGGCGTTCCTGATCAAATTGCTCAAATTATGAAGTATTTGGGGCAAAGTTCTGTTCTTTCGACCCAGAATGATACTTGAATATCTTTAACACCGGGTATTTTTGCGATATCATTTCTTAGCTTAATCAAATGTTCAAAGTCTATAGCTACACCAATAGCCAATAAGTCGTGGTCTCCAACACTCTTTGTAGCCACGATTATGTTTGGCATCTGGATCAGCTTATCTAAGATTAGCGGAGAATCGGCGGGAGTAGCCTCAGAGGCCATAATGTGTGCAGGTGAGATATCGATCATAAATACGGCCATGGCTTGATATCCAACTTTCTTCGGGTTGATTACGATTGTGGATCCTCGGATTACGCCCTCTTTTTGCAGTGCAGCGTATCTATTTATCACCGTGTCAGGTGATATCCCAAGTTCCTTTGCAATCTCTCTGAAAGACGTGCGAGCATCATCAGTCAGCTTATCAATTATAGCAAGGTCTATTTTATCCATTCCCTGTCACTTCTTTCTTACGTGTTCGAATTCGAAGTTTTCTGGGCATAATAGTATCTCATCGATCCAGATGCTGGCGGCTACCTCTCTAACCATGGGATGTCCTTGTATGGATTCCTTCACTTGACTCAACCTGCCAACATTTTTCAGTACTGCTATTGCGAATATGTTGTGTCTGCCCAGAGATGGATTGCAGAAAACTACTTCTGGTATCTTTTCGACAAAGTCAACAACATCCTCTACGTGTGGATAATCGACGCCAATGCCAAAGCTCGCAACGCAATCATAACCGAAGCTTTTTGGGTTCAACAGTATCGTTGTTCCTCTGATAATGCTGGCTTTCTTCATCTTTCTGAATCGTTTACTTATAGTATCTGTTGACACGTCACAGTTTCTTGCTATATCTGCAAAATTGGCACGTGCATCCTTCTGTAGAGCCCTAATGATGTTTATGTCAATCTCATCAATTTTTGTTTTCGTGGTCAATGTATGCTACCTATGCGAAATTAGTGTTCACAGTTTAAAAATTATACGATTTTTGCCTTCGAATCTTATGATGTCGGAAGAACAAGATAATGCCTATCTCTTTTTCGACATTGTAAGTATTTTGTTCTAATTTATCTTGCACTATCCATGAATTTCGGACTTTGTCGAACGAAATTGTTAAATACCTCGATAAAACACTTAAGATGTTTGATGTTGTTTGAAAGTCACAGAAATTGTTAAGGAAATTGAAAACAGAGGGGGGGAAGGGGAGTTGATCAAGAAGAGATTTGCTTGTGCTAGTTGCGGAAGCACATGGATTGAACTCGTTGGATTGGTTGTTGGGCATAAAGAGGGAACCGAGGATCTTAGTCTTCGAATTGGTATCGAATCCGAAAATTGTCAAACATGTAGGTACAGACCGTTGGAATGTCCTAAGTGTGCCTCAAAAGATGTCTACGAAATAATGTTTGCAGAGGAGATTCCTGAAGAAGCCCCCCTAAGTTTCAAGGGTATAAAGAGAGTTTCCAGAAGTTGAGATGCCAAGGCTTCAAAAGATCCTCACTTCCAGCAACATTAGGAGCGCGCGCGCTGTTTCTCGACATCCTGGATTTCTACACAATTTACAAGTGTAAACCTTGCAGGGAAGGTTTCATGAGGGATCACTGATAATGACTAATGCGCAAAGCCCTGTAGAGCCTATGCCTGAGTACGACAGGGTAGATCAGATTGTGGAGCGCAATAACTGCAAAAGGTCTGCCTTGATTCCGATACTGCAAGAAATCGAGAGCGTGTATAACTATCTTCCGACCTGGGCACTTCGACGCGTTTCGGAGAAGCTTGGAGTTCCTTTGATCCAAGTTTGTGGAGTTGCCTCCTTTTACGACGCGTTTCACTTAACGCCAACGGGCGAACATATCGTTAGGGTGTGCCTTGGCACTGCTTGCTACTTAAAGGGCGGATCGAGGGTTCTCGAATCCGTGGAAAAGGAATTGGGCATAAAAGACGGCGAAACCACATCCGATTTGAAGTTCAGTGTTCAATCTGTTCGTTGTCTGGGTGCATGCGCATTAGCACCGGTAATGGTCATCAGTCAACAATACTTCGACAAAATGATGCCGATGAAAGTCAACAAGATACTGAAGCAGGTGCAAAGCAGAAGTGGGAAAGATCAAGAATAAACAGGCTCTCGTAACTCTTCAGAAATCCCTGCTGCAGCAGAGAGACCTAAGCAAACCATGTGCAAGAGTCTGCGTTGGAACAGGATGCAGGGCCCGTGGTAGCTTAAACGTTCTCAAATCCTTCGAGGATGAAATCAAGAAGCAAGGCCTAGCATCTAAGGCAGATTTAAAGCAAACTGGTTGCCATGGTTTCTGTGAAAAAGGACCTGTGGTCGTAATAGGACCTGAAGAAACCTTCTATTCGGAAGTAGAATCAGCTGACGTCCCTGAAATAGTCTCAGAAACTCTGATGAAAGGCAAGATAGTTGACCGCCTTCTGTATGCAGAACCGGTAACAGGGCGCAAGTCTGTATGTGAACACGACATACCCTTTTACAAAAAGCAGACGCGACGAATTCTTTTTAACAATGGGAAAATCGATCCAACCAATATACTGGACTACATTACTGTAGGCGGCTATCTGGCTCTAGCAAAGACTGTCACAGAGATGTCCAGTGAAGAAGTCATCAGTGTTATCGATAAATCTGGATTACGCGGCCTTGGGGGAGCAGGCTTCCCTACAGGAAGAAAATGGAGATCAACTCGCACGGCGGTAGGAGATCCAAAGTTTGTTGTCGGGAACGGGGATGAGGGGGACCCTGGGGCCTTCAGTGACAGAAGTCTAATGGAAGCTAATCCGCATAGCATTCTGGAAGGCATGACTATAGGAGCCTACGCTATAGGAGCAAACAGTGGCTTTTTGTATGTTCGTGCAGAGTATCCCTTAGCTCTGAAACATCTTCAGATAGCAATCGAACAAAGTAAAGAATATGGTTTCTTAGGCGATAACATACTTGCTTCTGGATTCAACTTCAACGTTGATATAGCTCGAGGTGGAGGCGCGTTCGTCTGCGGTGAGTCGTCTGCACTTGTTGCCTCAATAGAAGGCAAAATGGGTGAGCCTCGAGCGAAGTATATTCACACTGTTGAAAAGGGCTTATGGAACAAACCAACAAACCTAAACAACGTCAAGACATGGGCATGCGTTCCTCTGATAATTGGCAATGGAGCCAACTGGTACTCGGAAATCGGAACCAAAGAAAGCAAAGGAACAGCAGTCTTCTCTCTTGTAGGCAAGATCAACAATACTGGGTTAGTTGAAGTCTCAATGGGAACCCCACTTAAACGGATAGTATATGACATAGGTGGTGGAATTCTTGGAAACAGAAGACTGAAGGCTCTTCAAACTGGTGGCCCTTCAGGCGGGTGCATACCGGAAGAGTTGCTCGACTTACCAGTTGATTTCGACGAGTTGAACAAAGCTGGTTCGATGATGGGATCTGGTGGCATGATAGTGATGGACGAGTATACCTGCATGGTTGATGTGGCGAGATATTTTCTTGATTTCTTACAGTACGAATCGTGTGGTAAATGCGTTCCATGCCGCGAAGGAATAAAAAGAATGCTTGAAATCACAACAAACATAACAAAAGGCCATGGTACAAAAGAAGACATGGATCTTCTCCAAGAAATGGCAGAGACAATAAGGGACTTTTCACTTTGTGGTTTAGGACAAACAGCCCCTAATACGGTTTTGTCGACACTTAGGTATTTTAGAAAAGAGTACGAGGCTCATGTGATTGAAAAGAGATGCCCTGCCGGAGTGTGCAAAGCCTTGATTCAGTATACAATTCTCAAGGAGAAGTGCACGGGGTGTGGCGTTTGCAAGGCACTCTGCCCTAGTCAAGCCATCCAAGGCGAACCCAAGAAAACTCACATTATTGATATGGCAAAATGCGTGAAGTGCAACGCTTGCCGAGATGTCTGCAAGTTTGAGGCAGTTGCAGTCAAACAGAAGGTGGATTAAGATGATAAGCTGCAGCATAAATGGAATAAAGGTTCAGGCAGAAGAAGGTTCAACGATTCTCGAAGTTGCGCAGATGTATGGGATCGATATTCCAACACTATGTTATCATCATGATCTGACTCCGTATGGAGCCTGCCGCTTGTGTATGGTTGAAGTTGATGAAGGAAAAAGAACAAAAATCGTAGCTTCGTGTCTATACCCTGTCAAGGAAGGGCTAAAGGCTAGAACGCATACAGAGAAATTGATCAAAGGACGGAAACTTATTCTGGAGCTTCTGCTCGCCAGATGCCCATCTTCGAAGGTATTGCAAGATCTAGCCTCTAAAATGGGAGTAGAGAAAATCAGATTTAACATGGAAAATGATGACTGCATTCTTTGTGGCTTATGTGTAAGAATGTGCGCTGAGCAAATGGGAAGCGGAGCAGTGGGTTTTGTGGGAAGGGGGCAAAAGAGAGAAGTTGCCACTCCATTCCACGCAGCCAGCGACATTTGCCGCAACTGTGGAGCATGTATGTATATCTGCCCTGCAGTCAATCTGCAATGCCGTGGAGTGAAACATCCTGGAGACTTGTGCAACTCTTGCTTGGTGATAACTCCACAGTGCATAGAGAAATATGGCCAAGTCACATGCACAATTGAATCATGTGGAGCATGTGTACAAAAGGAGAAAAAATAGTATGAGCTATTCAAAACAGAATGCGAGTGCAGCAACTCTGACAAAAAACAGAACAGACCCATCTCCAATAAGCGGAATCTGCGTTACTTGCGTGGACGGATGCCCAGGCCCCTGTGAAGTGGCAAAATCGTCGATAAGAGGCACCGAAGTGATATATCCAGCACCCTTTGGAATAATAACCACAGGCTCAGAGAAAAACTACCCTATGAACCTTTCGCATTTCAATATAATGGGAACCGCCGTTGGAGCCTCAGGAATTGAAGCAGACAGTGACAAAGCCATTTTCCCCAACGTCAATCTAGAGACTAGAATTGGCCAAGGCAAGGGCATAAAACTGAAGATACCGTGGTTTACCTGTGGACTCGGATCAACTAAAGTTGCCCTAACCAACTGGAAAGAACTGGCAATGGGAGCGGCAGTGTCTGGAACAATGCAGGTAATAGGAGAAAACGTCTGTGGCATGGATGTAGATTCGAAGATCAACAATGGAAAAGTGGCCCATTCCCCCGAACTTGAATGGAGAGTGAAGGCCTACAATGAATTCAGGGAAGAAGGCTACGGCGCTATCGTAGTTCAGTCAAATGTCGAAGATACAAGGTTAGGAGTCCATGAATATGCCCTTTCAGATTTGGAAGTTGACGCTGTCGAGCTGAAGTGGGGACAGGGCGCCAAGGATATCGGGGGCGAAGTAAAAATCAACGACTTAGCCAAGGCGCAGCTTCTGAAGAAGAGGGGATACATAGTTCTTCCTGATCCTGAGAACCCTGAAGTTATCGAAGCATTCAACAAAAAGCACTTCAGAGAATTCGAAAGACACTCAAGAGTTGGCATGGTCACAGAGGAAGGTTTCGTCAACAGGGTAAAAGATCTTAGAAGTCTAGGTGCAAAATACGTTTTCTTGAAAACAGGAGCCTACAGACCAGCAGATCTGGCAAGAGCTGTGAAATTCTCTTCAGTAGCCAAGATTGACCTCCTGACCGTAGACGGCGCAGGCGGCGGAACAGGAATGAGCCCATGGCGCATGATGAACGAATGGGGAATACCCAGTGTCGAGATATGGTCTTTGACCTACCAATACACAGACAGACTAGCCAGAAGAGGAGACTACGTGCCCAGCTTAGCTCTTGCAAGCGGCATAACAATGGAAGACCACATTTTCAAAACACTGGCTTTAGGTGCACCATATGTCAAAGCGATAGGCATGGCCAGAGCCCCTCTAACCGCAGCGATGGTGGCCAAGAACGTTGGCAACAGGATCGTTGAAGGTGACCTCCCTGTCTACTACGGAAGATACGGGAACACAGTAGAAGCAATCTTCGTCGAAGCTGAAAGACTGAAGAAAAAACTAGGAGGGAGATTTGCCAAGCTTCCGACGGGAGCCTTGGGGCTATACACATATAATCAGAGACTCGCTCAGGGACTCAGGCAACTTATGTGCGGCGCCCGAAAATTCGCAGTGGACAAAATCACAAGAGAGGACATTGTAGCCTTGACACCTGAAGCAGCGCGGATATCAGGAATCAAGTATGTGATGGACGCCGACAAAGAAGAAGTAGAAAAAATCTTAAGCTAGCTGGTGCCAACAACTTCCAGAGAAAAACAAGCACGTCCAACATGTCAGAATCGTCGATTAGAAAGGCGGGGCACATCCAAAGCGAAATAGTGTTAGCATATCAGTTAGATTCAAGCAAGAGACCCAACCCAGAAAAAGCTCGCCAAATAGCGCAAGCTTGCGGATAATCGCGGGATTCTCCCCCTTTCCTTTGTTCGTCCGCTCATTATTAGCTCGGGTGCTTTTCGCGCGCCCTAACACTCCCTTTCTTTTCCTTTTTACAGAAACTCGTAGTAAACCTTAAATTCTGGATTCCCAGAGCAGAAGCCTCTCTGTAGGGGAGTTTACTATGGGAAAGGAACGATCACCATACGGTGTTGCATTAGAACAGCTAAGACTCGCAGCTGAAAAGCTGAAACTCGATCCAGGAATACACGCAATGCTGCAAGTGCCCAAAAGATCTCTGACTGTTACAGTTGCAATAAAAATGGATAACGGGAAAATCGGAGTTTTCCAAGGAATGAGAGTGCAGCACATGGACGCAAGAGGACCTTTTAAAGGCGGCATAAGATATCATCCTGGCGTGAATGTAGACGAGGTCACTGCGTTGTCTATGTGGATGACATGGAAATGCTCGGTCATAGATATCCCATACGGCGGAGCCAAAGGCGGCGTCTGCTGCAACCCAAAAGAAATGTCCAGAACTGAACTGGAAAATCTGACAAGGCGCTACACAAGCATGATTTTCGACATCATTGGACCATATCGCGATGTTCCTGCGCCTGATGTCTACACTGATGCACAGACAATGGCATGGATAATGGATACTTACAGTCAACGCCAAGGCTACAGCGTTCCGGAGTGCGTCACGGGAAAGCCTATCAGCATTGGCGGTTCTGAAGGCCGCAATGAAGCAACCTCACTGGGAGCTGACATATGTGTCAGAGAAGCATGCAGGCAACTGGACATGAAAGTCAAAGGAGCAACCGTCGCTGTTCAGGGCTACGGCAACGTTGGATGGAACGCGGCGAAGATAGCTCATGATTGGGGCGCAAAGATCTTGGCAGTGAGCGACTCAATTGGGGGCATATACTGTAAAGATGGACTAGACCCATACAAAGTGTATGAGCACAAGCAGAAAACCGGATCGGTTGTGAACTTGAAAGGAGCTTCGAATGTAACAAATGAAGAAGTATTAGAAACGAAATGTGACATACTCATACCTGCGGCCCTAGAGAACTCGATTACAAAAGAAAATGCAGACAAAATCAGAGCGAAGATAGTTACAGAGGGAGCGAACGGACCGACCACGCCAGAAGCCGACAAAACACTCTATGAAAAGAAAATACTGCTCGTCCCGGACATTTTGGCAAACGCAGGCGGAGTGACAGTTAGCTACTTCGAGTGGGTTCAGAACTTGGAACGGGAGCACTGGCCGTTGGAAGAAGTGAACAAGAAACTTGAAGTCAAGATGATGAAGGCTTTCAAAGACGTGTATACATTGTCCAAGAAGGAAAAATGCGACATGCGAATTGCCGCACTTGTTCTAGGTGTTGGAAGAGTCGCAGATGCAATTAAGACGTTGGGTCTTTGGCCATAGTCGAAAAACACTTTTGCTCCTTTTTTTGTTTGTACAACGAGAGATAAACCGAGGCCTGCAACTCTCTTTTCCCTTTTGATCAAAACTTCTAAACTGCTGTTACCATATCTGCTTTAGACAGTAGGTTCACGATCGAGCATGCGCTATTTCCAGAGGCGCACGTAAGTGATACAGAAAAAACATAAATAGACAAAAACCTTGAAAACAAATAAGATTGCAGCAGGGGTGTCTCGTATTGAACGAAAGTGCAAAAGACGTATGTTTCAAAATCAGGGGTCACACGGCAATAGTTACCGGTGCTTCGAGTGGGCTAGGTGTTTCGTTTGCCGAGGCGCTCGCCGAGGAAGGAGCAAACTTGGTGATTGGTGCGAGGAGGTATGAAAGACTGACTCAAGTCGCTGAAGAACTAACCCGTAAACATGGTGTGAAAGTGATTCCGATGAAAGTGGACGTATGTGAAGAAGATGAAGTGGTCAATATGGTCAAGACTGCCACTGAGAACTTTGCGTCACTGGAAATAATCGTCAACAATGCTGGAATTGCATCTCTGAGTCCTTCGGTGGATATGACCTTAGAAGAATGGAAGAAAGTCATAGACGTAAATCTCACAGGCGTTTTCCTATGTGCCAGAACCGCTGCACGCGAAATGATGAAGCGCAAATACGGAAAAATAGTGAACATATCCTCAATCTATGGAGCTGTAGGAGACATCTTTCATGCAGCACCATACTATGCGTCCAAAGGAGCAGTCATAAACCTGACCAGGGGTTTCGCGATCGAATGGGCACCTTACAAAGTGAACGTGAACGCCATTGCGCCAGGTTTCTTCCCAAGCGAAATGACCGAGCAAGTCTTCAAAGATGAGAACACTATGAAACACATTCTCTCACGAACTCCTCTCGGTAGGACAGGAGAACCATTAGACTTGAAGGCTGCACTTCTGTACCTAGCCTCTCCAGCTTCGAACTACGTAACCGGACAAACCATCTTCGTCGACGGCGGATGGACCGCGCTATAGACCGAACCATGCCCATGTCTATCCGGAAACTCTTTCTGCAGCTAAAGACAGGTCAAGTAACATGAATGTACTTAGCGCGTGCGAGAGAAACTTCCACAGAGCCTTCAGAGGCTTTTTTTCTCTCTTCGTGTGCGAGTTCAGAATATGAAATGCGAACACTGATCGCTGGAAGATGTGAAAAGAGAATTGGAGAGCAAGATGGCCAAAGCATTCAAATGCGTCCGCAGGAAAGCAAAAAAAGAAGAAAGCGATATGTGCACAACCGCTTTGATGCTCGGCATAAGAAGAGTCGAAAAGCAATAAAAACCCTAGATATCTGGCCATAGCGAAGATAGCGCACTAGATTCACATTGTCTTCCATTTTTCTATTGCAACAGAAGAAGCGACCATCTTGATCCAATCAACCATCTAATCTAAACTTTTAAACAGCAGACTTCATATCTTGTTTTGCACCAATAAAGTACAATATCGAGGAATGAGAAGGAGAGAAAGATGCCTCAAACCGTTGCATCTAAGATTGATTTTCAAGACTTTCACTTTGAAAACTCACTAGTCAGCATGATCGCAAACAGGGCTTGCCCAGAAATCAAGCTCGGAGGCCTAGTCCTAGGCCCTTTTGAAGAAGGAAACGAATATGAAGTCTATTACTGGGCAGCTTCAGAACTTGAAAAATCCGGAATTGCCCATTTCCGCGAACAAGAACAGGTGGATGCGGCCAAGCTTAACAAGATTCAATGGACTGAACGCATACAAAGCCCCGGCCAAATAGCCAAACTGCCCGAGAACTTCTACCCGAAGGTTCGAAGGCTCCTCAAACAATTGAAGGCGGAGAGCATGAGGGATCCCGAAAAACTGCGAGAATACGAGAGGGTTAGACACCTAGCCCAAGACATTATAAATTCAAGACTGAAGAAGATCATTTCAATCGCCTCCTCTTCCGGTCAAATAGAAGCACTTAGAAATTTCGCGGACGAAGAAAGGTTTCTTTATGAAAAACTCTTCAAGCTTGTCGGCGAATGGAAGAACAAGATCATAGAGCACCAAGAGGGACGCGTATGACGGAAGAAGTGGAGGCGATAGACCCACAAGAGCGATTCCAAGATTTCCTGAAAATCGAAAAATACCGACAAAGAATCTCGCAGATGGCAGTGGCAGGTACGACTTCGTTGACGGTTGATTTTGAAGATCTTCTTGCCTTCGATCAAAGGCTGGCCGAGGAGCTTTTGGAAAGGCCTGACGAGTACCTCAAGCACGCTAATAACGCCGCGTACGCGCAGCTGCAGATAGAGGATCCGGAATACGCAGAGAAAGCAGAAACAGTGAACGTTCGGATTGTGCGACTGCTGGAAGCCGCGCCCCTGCGAAAGCTCGGTTCACAGCAGATGGGCAGACTTGTCATGGTTGAAGGCATCGTAGTGCGCTCATCACCGGTCCGCCCCATGGTTATGCAGGCAGCATTCAAATGCAAGAGATGTGGAACATTGAACCCCGTGGATCAAACGGGCACGTATCTGAAAGCACCTTTCGAGTGCAGTGGTCCGGACTGCGGCTCAAAAGGGCCGTTCGAATTTGCTCAGGAAGAATCGACGTTTATAGACTCCCAGGATCTGAGAATACAGGAAAGACCCGAGGACTTGCCACCTGGGCAGCTGCCGAGGACGCTGAGCATCAAATTGGTCGGGAGCGAAATCGTTGACGTTGCGAGACCTGGCGATGACGTTTCTGTGGTTGGAGAAGTGCGCGCTTTCGCGCCAACGATGCCTGGCGTTGGAAAGCTTCGCACCTTCATTTTGCACCTTGATGCGAACTCCATCGGAGTTATGGGCAAAGAACCAGAAAAAGCACTTCCGTCACCGGAGGAAGAAGAAAAAATCCTCGAACTGGCGAAGGATCCATGGGTGCATCGCAAAATCATAAGCTCGATTGCCCCGTCAATTTACGGGTATGACCACGTCAAAGAGGCCATAATGTACCTTCTGTTCGGGGGTGTGCCAAAGATGCTCCCAGACATCACTGTGAGGGGAGAGCTAAACGCCCTCTTGGTCGGGGATCCTGGAACCGCAAAATCTCAGTTGTTGCAGTACGTAGCACGAATTGCACCGCGTGGCCTTTACACTTCAGGAAGAGGGACCACCGCTGCAGGTCTGACGGCCGCCGTTATAAGAGAAAAAGGAGGCGGAATGAGCCTCGAAGCTGGTGCCTTAGTGCTTGCCGACAAGGGTATTGCATGCATAGACGAAATGGATAAGATGCGTCCTGAAGACAGAGTGGCCATCCATGAGGCTATGGAACAACACACCGTCTCAGTTGCGAAAGGCGGCATTGTTGCCACACTTAATGCTCGAACAGCCATACTTGCCGCTGCGAACCCTGCACTGGGCAGATACGAACCGCACCGCACGGTAGCTGAAAACATTTCTCTGCCCGTGACGATACTATCGAGGTTTGACTTGATCTTTGTACTGAGAGACGTGCCGAACAAAGAATCAGACAGCAAAATGTCTGAACACATCCTCGAAATCCACAGAAAAGGCGCTAGCCCTGTTGAACCCCCAATACCAGTGGAGCTTCTGCGGAAATACATCGGCTACGCCAAGACAATCAAACCTGCCCTTGGTCAAGAAGCACTTAAGCGTCTCAAAGATTTCTACCTCGCAATGCGTTCAGCCAGCGAAGCTGAAGGCTCACCGGTGGCAATCACTGCACGACAGCTTGAATCACTCGTGCGTACAGCCGAAGCAAGAGCCCGCGTGGCCTTGAGAAAAGAGGTAATGGCTGAAGACGCGGAAGCAGCCGTCGCTATTATGAAAAGATCACTCGAAGAAGTCGGCATCGACCTCTCCTCATACAAGATAGACATAGACATCATCATGACAGGAAAATCGAAAAGCATGCGAGATCGTCTGCAGATAATTCTTTCGGCTGTAATAGAAATGGAGAAGGAAACAGGGATGGTCGAAAAAGCAGCATTGTTCGATGAGCTTGAAACGAAATATAAGATTCTCAGAGGAGAAACGGATCGTCTTGTAGGACAACTCCTGCGCGAGGGAACAATCTACGAGCCTAGGGAAGGCTACTTCAAGAAGACATAATGCGGTAGCTACCCCGCATTCTTTTCGAAATTATCGCACCTAAAGACAGATATCAACGATGGAGTGACCGCTATGCTACCAGCATCAATCTCATATTACGCTACGACCAGAAACAGACACGAGTACCTTGAATGAGACTCCAGCACTCAGGCAAGGACTCTGTCCTCTGAGAAACGTTAAAAGACATGAATTCTCAAATGCTTCATCCGTGAAGGTTTGATGAAACCAGCAATGGTCGTAGTTGGGACACGTCCTGAAATAGTAAAAATGGCGCCTCTTCTAAGAGCCCTGTCGAAAGGTGATGTGCCCTCGACATTCGTCCATTGTGGCCAACACTATGATTACAATATGTCCCGCCAATTCATTGAAGACCTTGAGCTGCCAACCCCTGATTATGGATATCGACTGCGAGCATACTCGCAAGGTGCACAGACTGGACGGATCCTGACATGGATAGAGCGACTGTTAATGAAGGTTCCGCACTCTTTGGTCTTGGTTGAAGGAGACACAAACGGAGTAATGGCAACCGCTTTGGCAGCAGTCAAACTCGGAATACCTATAGGACATGTTGAAGCAGGGCTTAGAAGTCATGACCTTCGGATGCCCGAGGAGCACAATAGGCGCTTGACGGATCACATCTCATCGTACTTATTTGCGCCCACCAAAATGGCCGAAAGTAACCTTGAAAAAGAGAATGTGTGGGGCAAGATCTACGTTACTGGAAACACGGTGATAGATGCAGTGATACAGCACTTGCCCATAGCAGAAAAGAAATCGAGAATATTGAAGAAGATAGATTTCAAGCGATTTGCGTTAGCAACCGCTCACAGGGCTGAGAACGTTGACGACATCCACGTTCTCAAGAGCTTCTTAGAAGTCTTTGCAGAAGCACCTATACCCGTCGTTTGTCCAATACACCCCCGAACGAAAAAAAGGCTGCAACAAAATCGAATCTATGACAAAGCCTTGAAATCAAGAAACTTGCAGATACTGCCACCCTTAGGGTACCTGGATTTCCTGGTTTTGATGAAAAACTGTGAAATCATACTAACGGACTCCGGGGGAGTACAGGAAGAGGCGACTGCACCTTGCATCAGGAAACCTGTCTTGGTGATGCGCCTCTCCACCGAACGACCTGAGGCCGTAGGCACGGGTTTCGCGCAGCTAGTCGGTGTAGAGAAAAAGCCAATTCTAGAGCATTTGAAAGCGACATTGGAGCGGCCAAGGACGTTGCCGAAAACTTCTCCCTATGGAGATGGCAACGCTGCCGGAAAAATCCTGCGAATAATCAGACAAGAGGTGGCTTCTTGATGATGGTTAGGAGATGTAGGTCACTTTCTTGTCTTCTTCTTTCCTTGTTTCCACAGCTTCCAACGTTCTCTTTTCTTCAATCTTCTGTAAGCGGGTAACCATCTTGTCTGCTTTTGCGATTTCCTCGTCAAGTCCAGCTTGGCTTATTTCAAAACCGAGGAGTGACTGCAGTACTTCGAGGATGCTTTTTGCTGATTTCGGATCTGGCAGATACCCTCGCGTTTCTCCTAATAGACAGAGAGCTTCGATGTTCTTGAAATGGGAGAGGCCTAGTATGAGTCCAGCCGTGCCTACGATGGGGCTTCCTGTTTGACTGATCTCGGCGCCAGCCTTTAACGCTTTGGTCAGCAATTCTTGGCTTGTGGCAGCAGCAATTACTTTTGGCTTGTCAGTAGCCTCCATCCGGTAGCCGCCTATGGTTATGATGGTTTTGACGTTATATTTGCTGGCAAAGCCCAATATGCTGTTGGAGATCTCGTATTGTCCTTCAATCGTTTGCGCTTGACTGTCACCCGTGAAAAGTATGAAGTCGTTCTTCCTGTTCTTGTTCTTCCAGAAATAGAATGTCCCACGTAGGAGCCTCACGTTTCCTTTCTTGCTCACAAGTACAAAGTAGGGAAAATGCGGTGAATATATGTAGGCAAGCTTCTCTGCCTTCAACCCCTTCACAAGATAGCGAATGGCTATCTTGCCCACAAGTCCCAAGCCCGGCAATCCTTCTATCAGAATTGGGTTGTTCAACTCGGCTCTTTCAAGTTCTTTGATTGTTGTCTCTTTCACTCTTTTGAACTCTCCATCTTCAGAGCCATGCGGTACTTGAAATATTTGTCGTCGGGTGAGAATTTAGGCGGATGTGGCGCTCTGAGCTTTCCACCGCAATATGGACATGCATCAGTTTTGAGCGTGTAACTTCTACACTGTTCACATTTTCTTAGCAGCCACACCATCACTTTTCCCTCTTGAAACTGCCTTGCCCGCCAGCTTTGGCGACGCTTGAAACTATGTTCTCAGCGACCCTTTGAAACGTTTCTTCGGCACGTTTATAGTCCTCTGCCAAGACTTCAATACTATATTTCGGAGCCGCAATCACATAGAAGCGGAGCTTTGTGCTACCAAGCTTTTCTGATTTCTTAGCGTTTGAGAAAGCTTCCTTTATGATTTTCACGCCGTTCGGCTTCATGCATCGAAGCTCGGCTGTTCCTTTTACTCTGACCATTTGCACGCGTATCCTTTCCTGACCGACATCAAAAATCGCCTTGGCAATTTCCTCCGGTATCCCTATTTTTGTCAGAGACTCGGCGCCTTCTTTTAAGGCTTTTTCGAAGCCTTCGTACAACCCGTACTCGTTCTCCATTAGCGTTCCAGCTTTGTCGTATATCTCCTGCACGGGCAAACCGGTCTTTTCAGCGACACCTCGAATCAATGCTTCAGCTTTCCTTTCCTTCTTCCAAGCCATTGTTTTCTCAATCTTTTCTCTTTTCGTCACCCGCCTCAGGGACAAATCCACGTGCCCTTTTTCGGGGTCGACGCGCAATACCTTCAGAACAAGCTTCTGGCCTTCGCGCACGAAGTCGCGAATGTTACGAATCCAAGACGAAGATATCTCAGAACGGTGCAGCAGTCCTCTCTTGTTGTATTCATCCAGTTTTACGTATGCACCGAAATCCGTCACAGTTTCCACAGTTGCCATTACGAGGTCGCCTGTCTCTGGCCACTCCGGCTTCCTCAGTGCCATAGCGAACCCCGTCCCTACTCGAGAACGCCTACTACTTCGCCTTTGATCCTCGCTTTCCCACTTGACGGTTCAGCTAACTCGGTTCCACATACGTTGCAATTCACTTTGTTTACTGCACTGCCGAAGACTATTTGCTCATTTCCACATTTCGAACATTTTACACGGATGAAACTGCTTCTCGGCCTTGGAATAAGTCTTTCCCAATCAGACATCAACATTCTCTCCGAACAATCATACGATAGCCAATTTTCGCAGCCTTATGCCGTCCTTGTGCCGCATAAAACCGCAAACTTTGCATTTCAGCTTCAAAGTTTGCTTTTTCGTCGTTTTCGCGAATTCTCTCTGAAGCGGATACTTCTGCCCACCGTAACCTCTCTTCTCTCTCGCGTGTTGACGCTCGCCCTTCGCTAAGGCTCTACGCTTCCCAGCCTTGTACAGACTAACTGTATGGGCTTGATGTTGCTTGCACTTTGGGCAGTACGTTTTGACTTCTTTAGGAACGTCCACTTCATGCACGTCCAACTTTGCATAAAGAAAACAACAGATACTCTTATACTTTTTCGCCATTTCCCAAACCGGTTAGTGGCAAATAGATTCCAGTCTAATCGCAGAAATCACTTTATTAGTTGCGGCCTATTCATAGTATCGCCCGTACACAGCTCAATTTGGAAGCTTCAGAATGCTGTACAACCCCTCCATGACCCGCAGGGTGGCCAGCATACTCCAAAAGCTTTTGCCACTCCTTGCTTTCATTATACCAATAATTATACTATATTTTCTGGATCCTGTTCTCTTCGAGAAAACATGGAAGGGCAGAATGTTCTACGTTTTCTTTTTGTGGCTAATCTCATTGGAGATGGTCTTGAGCTGGGAAGGACTCCAAACAGAAAGAATCAAGAGGGTTAGATCCGTACGAACTGGCGCTCTCATTGTAGCCCTCTCGTTGCCAATCATATATGTTGTCGTTTCCAACTTCTACGGACTGAACGTGCTGATTGAGAATTTTTCACGTCAACTTGGCATATTCTGGGCTGATGTTATGCCTCTTTCAACAGAATATCTGGTATTTGCCATGCTTTTCTTTCTGATTGTCCTGCTGGAATACGGGTTTCGCGGCTTGAAGATACACTCGATATCCTTCGTTTTCCTAACAGTCATTGGAGTGATATACACCATAGACAACGTGTATCTGAACAACTTCACTCCTTTCCAGATTCTTGTCCCGACCACAGCGTCGCTTGCAGCCAATTTCCTGAATTTTCTAGGGTATCCGACGATATGGGGCGGCACGACTAACTATGTGCCCACATTGATAGCTCACGGCAAAGTCTTCATTTCTGCGTCAATAGCTTGGCCGTGTTCTGGTATTGAGAGTCTCTTGATATATGCTGTCACGATTCTGCTGTTTTTAAGGATCAGCGCTATTCCTTGGAGACATGGAGTGGCCTATTTCCTGTTTGGCGCCGCCTTCACCTATTTCATAAACGTCCTTAGGATAGTGAATATCTTCATAATAGGAGCTAATGGTGGCGATATTTGGTCTTTTCACGACTCCTATGGCCAATTGTATTCTATTTCATGGATAGTTTTCTACCCAGTGCTGATAATGGTGAGCCGAGCCTTTTTGGAAAAGAACAGCTCATAGCCATAAAACGGTTTAATATTGGCTAGTTGATTTCGACTTTTTCAGCCATGTTCTGTTTGATAAGAATCCTCGCGTTTTCAACGGGCAGAGAGGCAATATCCTCGGTCTTGAAGGGGCCGTAGGTTTTCATGTCCGCCCCGACTATTGCGGGAACATCCTTCAGAAGGCGCGTTGTAATCCTTCTGTGACTCGGGCCGTATGTGGTTCTAGGTTCGTGTCCATGCAGGATTTCCGATGCGAAATTCGCTACTGTCTCAGCCATCGGTGAGATTTTGCCGTAAATCTGTTTCTCTTCAGCAGTCAACGCTTCTGAGGGGACTTCTTCGCCCTTCGCCGCTTTGTTGACTATCTTCCTGTACCTCGCCCAAACCAGTTCCTGAACCATTCGTTTCATGTTTTTCGTTTCTTTACTGAGAATATTCGCCTTCACCGTTCTCTTGTCAAGCATCCTGCTTTCTTCTTTGAGCTTTTTGACACATTCAATGATTCCGGCGTAAAAGTCCGGTGGAAGCTTGACCAGCTCAGGGTCTCCGAGTTCCTGTTTCCATACTTCATAAAGTTGACTGTACATTTCTATTCCACTACCTCTGCTCTTTTCCTGCAAATGAGGAGCACAGCTGCTGCCGTGGGCAACTCAACCTTAAGATTCTTGTAGGGACCAAACGTTTGGTCACCAAGCCTAAACCTTGGTGCATCGGAAACGAAGACAGTGGCAGTGCCGTCTTTAAAGGCTATCGCACTCTTAAAAGGGTCATAGTCAGTTAATTCTGACACGGGGAACTCTGTTTTTTTCAGCCCAGTTTTACCATGCAGCGTCCCTCCTAGTCTGATCAGACGATGCGTGTCAGTTGTGACCACCGTGTCTACGCTGGCTGATTGCGACATAATGAAATGTTCTGTAATCTTCCTCCAGGTCTCAGGACCCACTCCCTTGACAGTATTCCATGGTTTCGATTCGCTCAGGTTCCTCAGGATTGCTGCCTTATTCTTGACCATAATCTCAGCAATGTGTCCTTTGAGCCCCAAGTTCCTGTACTCGTCTTCCTCGGCTACCAAGATAAAATCATGAAAACCCTTGGCTATTCGCCCTCGCCAGCCAGGATCATTCACACTCAGCGTGTCTGCTCCTTTCTCACCTGCTCGTTGAAAAGGGTTGTCTAGACCGAAGCCGCACACGTAGTCAACGATTTCCTTTCGGGCAGCACTGTCAAGATCTCTGACAGCTCGGTCTTCAACATGCACGTGATAACCTCTGTTCCCAGAGAAAAACACCCGAAGCTCCTTCTCAGAGAAGCCAAAATCCTTCATCAGAATGTCCAAAAGCTTCATTGTTTCATGCTTGGCAGAAGCCAAGCAAACCTCGCAGGGCCAATTGTTTTCATCGAACTTTTCACCAGCGCAAACGGGACAATTTTGTGGGACAACTCCCCTACCAGTGAAGCCACATTTGCCGCAGATCCACTGGTCATGAGCTTTGTCACATGATGTGGGAATGTGATCCGCGTCAATGTCAAAAACCATATCGGAGCCCAACCATCCTTTCCGTTCCATCTCTGCCTCTGGGTTTTCATAATAGGCACATGAAAAATAGGCATCTCGCGGCGCAGAATCTCCTAAGAAGGATATTAGTTCATTTTTGGTTTCAAAACTTCTATGTCGAAGCATCCAACCCTCAAACGAGGCGAAGCCGAATTCGCGTTCCTTAATCAGTGATAGAGCCTCATTGAGACAGAAATCCTTCGCGTAATGCTCTCTAAACGCCTGTTGCACAAAAGGAATGGCTTTCAAGTATGCTCAACTCTAAATCTGACGAAGGCGTAAAAAGCGTTTCGCTCTAGGCCAGACTCTTCATTAAACCCGCCACGATCGCAAAAGATTTCAATCCTAGAAGAAAAGTGCACCCCAAAGCTATGCAGGGTCTGTCACTCAGGTCGGCGAGAGTCCCTCCCCAAGTCAGTAGAGAATGTCTCAGCAGGCGCGAATAGGGCTGCCTTCTTGAACGATAAGCGAACGCAGGCATGGACTCTCCGTAACGCAGGTTCTTGGTCACTATGCCTCTGAGAGAATCTGGCTCAAAGTGGTAAAGCAAGGATCGGCAAGAAACTTCCTTGATTTTCGTTTCTCTCAGTCTTTGATAAAGATCATAGTCCTCACCCCAAAGCAGGGCAGCATTGAACATTCCTGCACGAACTAACAGTTCCCTGGAAAAAAAACGTGGCTCACCAATCAGGATTTTTCCCTTCGCCCCGTATCTTTGTTCGACCTTGACAAAATAATTCTTCCATTCGGCAGAACAGGAACCCCAAAAACCATCTCCGACAAAGAGCTCTGGAACTCTAACCATCGATGCATTATCTTCCTCACATTTTGTGGCACATTCTTCGACCACATGTCGTGACAGGAACTGATCCGAATCGACGAAAAACACATACTTCCCCGTGGAGTTGACGATGCCTATGTTCCTCGCCGATGCAGGGGTTGATTTTCGTTTTATAACCCTCGCCCCAAACGATTGGGCAATGCCTATGGTTGCGTCGATGCTAAGGTTGTCAACGACAATTACTTCGATGCCAGAGTAGCTCTGATTGCGTACACTGGTGAGGCAACTTGAAATTGAGGCGCCTGCGTTGTATGTGGGAATCAATACCGACACCTTGGGTTTTTCCAAAGGCAAGTTCCATCCAACAAGAGCTCTACCGTTTAGCTCCATATTAAAAGCTTAGTGCCACTCTGTCCCATCTACGCATAACATAACGGCAAGATCGTTTTGAACTCTCTCCATTCTTTGAGACATTCATCCGTTTCAGCGTCCGCGTCTTCTGGACACATATGGACGGAGGAAACAGAAACAGGATTTTTCCACGTTTGAAATCATTTCCGATCTGACAGAATCGGAAAATTATAAAGGATGAACGAGAGCATTTCGAGATTGAGAGACATGAAAGTACTGGCGTTCGTCGAGTACCTACCGCCAAGGCTGGGAAGTGACAGACGGATATTTGAAATCATGAAACGATTGACGGATAGACACCACGTACATTTCGTCGTTTTCCCTCCTTTTCGTGAACTGCGGGACAAATCGTTCATGGACAATCCAAGCTCGCGGACTCACTCACGTAACGAGGATTTCATAATCCAGTGTGAAGGCATTCAGGGACATTTGATATCAGTCCCCTCCCGAACCTCTCGATTGTGGCAACATTCGTTGATAGCCGCATATCTCGTCACTGTGATCTCTGTTTTTTTGAAGTCGTTCAAAGTTTTGAGAAAAATAAATCCCGATGTCATTGTGCTCAACTATCCGAGTCCTTACACTGGTTTGGTGGGATTTCTGGAAGCAAGGCTATTGAGGAAGAGAGTTGTCGTCGACTTCAACGATCTGATAGCTCAGTACAGCAGCACCATTCTCAATCTTGAAAAAAACAGCATAATGGCGAAGTTGCTGATCTTAGTTCAAGGGATCATCGTTAGAAACTCGGATAAGGTCATTGCGCCAACGCGTTTCATAAAGAATTATGCTGCTTCCTTAGGTGTCCCAGAGCACAAGATGTGCGTAATATCAAACGGTGTGGACCTTAAACTGTTCGATCCGAATGCCTCTGATCCCGCGAAGGTGCGCAGAGATCTACGTCTCAACAACGAGAGGCTGGCAGTCTACTCTGGGCGCTTGGATGGGTGGGCTGGAATGGACATCATGCTCAGACTATTTGATATGGCAAGAACCAGAAAACTTGACGTAAGGTTTTTGCTCGTCGGAAGCGGTGAGAGAAGAAATATCCGTGAAGAAAACATCCTTTATCTTGGGGAAATACCACATGAAAAGGTTCCTTCTATCCTAGCTGTTGCAGACGTCATACTAATACCGTTTCCTAACGATGATGTTTCTCATGCTGCGAGTCCGCTGAAACTCTTTGAGGGAATGGCAATGCAGAAACCTATAGTTGCCAGCAGAGTGAGCGGCATTCAAGAGGTAATTCTGGACGGCGAAAACGGTTTTCTCGCGGATCCAGACGATCCAAATGAATGGATGCAGAAAGTTGAGACCGTGCTGAACTCTGATAAACTTGCTGCAAGAGTAGGGGAGAACGCCAAGCGGACGGTTGAGGAGAGGTTTGACTGGAATTTGCTGGCCAAGCAATGTGAAGAAGTCTTAAATGCAGTCCACCTCAACTAACTCCAGTATCGTTTGACGGCCGAGAGAGAAGCAAAACATGCGCATACTGCAGGTCACACCGCGGTTTCCTCCAGCAATCGGCGGAGTCGAAGAACACGTCTACCGCATTTCCCTCGAACTCGTAAGAAGGGGACACAGCGTAACAGTTATCACCTCTAATGAAGCAGATGGAGAAAACTGTTCTGCAGAGAACGAAAACATCGAGGGCATACAGGTTTACCGGTTTTCTTTGCTCATGCCACGCGTTCTTAGGGAGCTCTGGATCATTCCCAAAATTCCGAGGATCCTACAACAAGTTCGAGGCGACATAGTTCACGTGCATGGTTACAGATGTTTGAGTTCCTTTGAAGCAGTTTATGTTTCTCACGCTAAGGGCGTCCCTTCTATTCTCACGCCCCATGGGATTTATCCTCCGCGGTCTTTCATCAACGGACTCGCAAAGTCAATCTATGACAAGTCTACGGGGCGTTTGCTGCTTAATTTTTCTGACAGAATAATAGCTCTGAGCAAGCACAACAACCTCTTGCTTTCACAAATGGGCGCCTCACAGAAAAAGATAGTCATCGTACCCAACGGTGTCAACGTCGAAGAATACACCAGTCTTCATCGAAGCAAGACAATCCTTGATCGATTACATACTAACGGCCCCATACTGCTCTACGTGGGAAGGATAGACTGGAACAAACGAGTAGACAGAATCGTGGAAGCACTACCAAGCATTCTGAAAGAATTCCCCTTAGCAAAGCTTGTTGTCGTCGGACCCGACTACGCAAACTATGCAGACCAGCTTCAAGAAGTAGCCAAGAGGCTCAATGTGGAAGACTCACTCGTCATAACCGGAAACGTACAGAGACAAACACTTCTAGAATTCTACTCTGTTGCCGACGTTTTCATATTACCCTCCTCATACGAAGGGTTCGGCCTCAGCATGCTCGAAGCCATGTGCAGCGGAATCCCAGTCATCGCCTCTCCCACAGGAGGACCAGGCGACATTCTTAACCACGGAACTCACGCACTACTGCTCAAGGAGCCCAGCCCAAACGAGATTTCAGGACAGATTCACGCCATCCTCACAGATACCTCACTAAGAAACAAACTCGTCAAAAATGCACTTGAACTCATCAAAACCAAGTACACATGGAAAGGCGCAGTCGACCAACTCGAAAGAATCTACAACCAAACAATCACAGAAAAGAGAAAGAACGCTTAAGAATCGAGCCTCAAAAAACCCACGGATTGAGTATTCAAAAGCAACAATTCCCACGCCAACATGAAAACTAAATCCAACCACAAACTCTTGAGAAACCGACGTTCTAGCGCCTCAAACGCCACTAACCAGTCGATGCCTTCAGCCTCTTAATCTTGAAGATGTACGAAATGAACTCTCTGATCTCATTCGCGGAGAGTTTGGATTTTCCATTCTTTCTGTTTACGAAGGTCATGGGAAACTCTCCCACATCGAACCCTCTCTTGCGGGCTTGTCGTATCGTTTCTATCTGTATCTCATAGGTTTGGCTGTGGAGGTCTGGAACCATTTCCTTGACAAGCCTCGTTGAATAACATCGCAAACCACTGGTGTAATCATGAATTTTGGCCCTGACCAAGAGGAGTGCGAGGATGTTTGCCACTCGGCTGGTTAAACGTCGAAACATGCTCCATTTTACGACGCCGCCGCCCTTGCAGTACCTGCTGCCTATCGCCAAGCCTTTTCCTTGTTTCGCGGAGGACACTGCGCGCGGAACGTCTCGGGGGTTGTGCGAGTAATCCGCGTCCATGGTCACTATGTAAGTGGGGGGACTTTTTAGCCAGAGAAGCGCCTTGAAACCGTCCGTTATGGCAGTTCCAAGCCCGGATTTCTTTGGTCTCACGAGGAGGAGGATGTTCTTGTACTTTTTCTGCAGCTGTCGGACCGTAATGGCCGTTCCGTCGGGACTAGAGTCGTCTATGACGAGCAGGCGAAGGTCAAGGTTTAGGCTTTCGATGTTGCCTACGAGTTTCTCGATGTTTGAGGCTTCGCAGTATGTTGGCAGAATCAGCCCTATCTCCGATTTGGCATTCAAGTTTCCTTCGATATTGTTGAAGTTGGCCGTTCCAGTTTGACTCATCTTTACCTTTCCTGTAGGACGAACTGAATTGTAATCTTGCCAATATTAAACTTTTGACTGTTCCAACATGCAACGATGTGGTCTTTAACTCTTTCAAACGTGGCTATTGAACCTTTCTTCTGTAGTAGCCTAAAGGGTGACGTATCTTTCTGCACAGGTTGTCAGGATTGGTGCAGACTCCATGAGTTCTAAGCGTGTCACACTTTGGGGTGGCGTAGCGGGTTCTGGAGCCTTTTTCTCCCGCTATGTGCTCAACTTGGTAGCGGGTCATTCTTTCGTTGAAGTCCGAGATGTTCTTGAAGAGTTCGATGACTTTCTCTGAGGGCATTCCAATGCTCACGAGGAATGATGTCAGGGTAAACCTGCCGATGTGTGAGAGGTGACGTCCAGATGAGAAGGCTTGATACAAGGTCTGAAGATGTGTTAGTGGAGATTTTGCCAGCACAATCCCCTTTTTTTCCTTCGAGACTTCCTTCAGCCTGACTTCCGCACCTTACTATTACGGATGAAAGCGCGCTGGCTTGTCCCTAAATTAGCTAATGTTTATTTTTGGATTGGGGTCTCGTATTCTTGAGTGAAGTCCAAGCTTAGGAGGTGAATCCTAGCGGGACATCAAGATGAACACGAGACCCTTG